>Ga0208037_1000061_pt1 | contig 79883 bp, 68 predicted proteins | sample June2015DPH_13_1_3_FD_184710 | JGI IMG/M metagenome (GOLD analysis project Ga0208037, IMG submission 184710) | Peatland microbial communities from SPRUCE experiment site at the Marcell Experimental Forest, Minnesota, USA - June2015DPH_13_100... | ecosystem: Environmental > Terrestrial > Soil >...
CGCTGAACAGCGTCGTGTTCGGCACCAAAGCCTGCCCGCCCACCGTGGCGTTCGTGCTCCCGGCCACCGATCCGATTACCGCCGACGCGCCCCACAGCGAAACTGCACCCACCATCAGCGCCAGCACGAGTAAAAGCGAAAACCGCACCTTCAGATTCCTGCTCAACATGATCGATGCTCCTTTCGATTTGTTGGCCCGGGCTCACTGCCCTCGGTCGTTGCCCGCGGCCCGCAGAGTATGAGTGTATACTAGAAGAGCAATGTCACTCACTGACGTGCCGAGTTTACGCGATGCGCCGAATTGCTGTCAAGAACTTTCTTGAAGATTTTTTCGATCGACATTGGCTGCGTCCGGGGACGAGCGACCGCAAGGAAAAGTCAACGCCGGGAGCAACCCCATGGCCATACGAACTTCGGCTCGGCGCAAAGAGAAGCGTTATCGGCGGCGCACTCAGCAAGTTTGTAGAAGGCGACAGGCTGTTCAAGATCGAAAAACGCAGACGTAGTTCCTATCGGCGCGGGCGTTCTTGGCTGACTGGATTCAATCTGGCAGTCTTGGACTGCCTCAAGCGGCAACAAAACGCCCACCCTCCGCCGATTCATGGGACCAGCGGTCGTGGGCGAGCTTGCGACTTCGTAGCCAGCTTGCGAATCCAATCAAGAGTCGAACGCGAACTCCAGTTCGCTGTTACCACATTCAGATGAAGGAGGAGATATTATCGGCAGAGTAGCACGAGAAGTAGTGCAGAAAGCGGGGATCGACGTTGACAAGCTTCTGGACATGCTGTTGCGCAACGCCTCCGCCGAACTGACCACCTATTAGTATTATACCATTCTGCGAGTCAATTTGATCGGACTCGAAGGCGAAGGGCTGAAGGAGATTACGGAAGACGCTCGCATCGAGGACCGCAACCATTTTGAGGCTTTGGTCCCACGCATCTACGAGTTGGGCGGAAGACTTCCGGACAGCATGAATGCATTCCACGATATTTCAGCGTGCCCGCCGGCACACCTGCCGAAGGATCCGACCGACGTCCAGGCCATGCTCCAGGTGCTGGTGAGCGCCGAACGCTGCGCGATCGGCGGATATACAGCAATTTGTAATTACACGGCTGGGAAAGACCACCGAACGTATGACCTCGCTCTGGCCATCCTCCACGAGGAGGTTGAGCACGAAGCTTGGTTCTCGGAGTTCCTGGGCGAGGGGCCATCCGGTCATTACCGCCGGTCAGGGGTCGGATCGGAGCGGAACTCACCGTATCTGGCGAAGTTCCTGCCTCACTAGGGGCACGGGGTTTGGGGTTCGGTTTTCGGGATTCGCGGGAAAACATTTGGACTAGACCTTTGCGAATCCCGAACCCCGGATCCCGAACTCCGCGTCGCAAGGCCGGCGATCTTCTTGGGAGATGGTATTTTCTATACTTGTCCGGCCAAGGCGCTTGATAGGAGCTCGGAGATAGCGCGAGCCACGCCTTCCTTGGGGTCGAAAACTGCCGAGCCTGCCACCAGCACATCGGCGCCGGCCTCGACCACCCGCGAAGCGGTCTCCAAATTGATTCCGCCATCGACCTCGACTTCGCGCGCGAGGCCCTGCTCGGCCATGGCCTTCCTCACCTGGCGGATCTTGCTCAGCGTTTCAGGGATGAACTCTTGGCCGCCGAAGCCGGGGTTCACCGTCATGACGAGCACTAGTTCCACGTTCTGCAATACCTCGGAAAGTGTAGCGGCCGGAGTCGAGGGATTCAGTGCGACGCCGGCCTTTTTCCCGAGGGCGTGAATGTGCTGAATGACTCGGTGCAAATGCGGCGTCGCTTCCTGATGGACGATGATCGTGTCGGCGCCCGCGCGCGCGAACTCTTCGATGAATTCCTCCGGTGGCTCGACCATGAGATGGGCCTCCAGGGTCAGCCGGGTCAATGGCCGGAGGGCTTTCACGGCCAGACTCCCGAACGTGATGTTGGGGACGAATCGGCCATCCATCACGTCGATCTGGACGCGGTCGGCGCCCGCCGCCTCGACACTGCGGACCGCCTCGGCCAAGCGAGTGAAATCCGCGGACAGGATTGACGGCGCAATCTTTATCAAAGTGGAGCCCTCCGCGTAGGTGTCAATTTCCAGTTTCGAGTTTCGATTTTCGAGTTTCCATTTTCTCCATGAGCGCGACGGCGCCCAGCACTTCCTCGTAGAGCCGGTCGCGATTCGGAAATTTCAGCTCTTCATTCAACAGGCCGATCTCATCCAGAACTCGCAAGCGGACGGTGCGCTCGATGGGTTGCCGGCCCGGTATCTCGATGCGAGTGATGACCACGTTCAGGTCACCACCACAGGCCAACCAAAACGTTGCGGGAGGATCGCCCGCCGTTTTCAATTCGAGGGAAAGAAAGCCCGCCGCACACTCTCTCCCTCCCCGGCGGGGGACGAGTTCAACTTGGATGTCACCCGCCTGGCCGGTGAAAGAATACGGGCGCCCAACACTCTCGCCTTTGTGCGCCTCCGAAGTTGCCTCTCGCCGCTCTAGCGCGGCCGGCTGCCAGCCCAAGCGACTGGCAAGCCAAGCGGTGAAGAGCAGGGATTGTCCCAGGCTGGCGTGCAAGTTCGCGCCGCCCTCACTATATTCGATTCGAACTTCGTTGATCCGCTGGAGAAAGGGCCGGGTGTCTTCGGAGTCGAAGCACTGTGCCAGCAGTTCTCTCCACGGTGTGATGCGAGCCCAGTTCAGGTCGCAGATAGCGCGCTGGCCACCCGCCGCCTGGATGCGCTCTGACACCGCGGCCAGATCGGTTGCGGGATGAAGGAACAAACCCGAGTCGAGGATCACGCGGTCAACATAGCGCATGATGTTCTCGAAAGGCTCGGGCTGCGTGGTGCAGCCCGTCCGCCACCAGGCGTACACGGGAAGGCCGGAAACCATCAACGGGACCACTACTTTGTCCAGATCCCGAACCGCGTCACCGCGCGCCACTATGGTGATGTGCTCGCAGCATACCTGTTTCTCACCGGGCGCCGGCAGTTGACATACCGCGGAGATCCAGGCGGACAGACCGGCGGGACTATCGTCCGGCCGCACCACCATAATCAGGGCGCGACAAGGGTTTTGCAGGGTCAAAGCGCCCAGCAATTGACTCACGTCGTGAGCCGCCTCCTCGCTTTCCGTGTAGATGACGAGGGTCAAGGCGCAGGCCCGGATCACCGCATTGTGGCTCTCGGATTCTTCGGCCGCAGACCTCCACAGTGCTGCCAGCTCCGCATTCAACGCGGAGACATTGGCCTCTCGCGGCTCTCCGGCTATCAGGGATGACACAGCGTCACTCATCGCCCACACCAACGGTCGAAAGTAGGCAGAAGGCAGAAGGCGGTGGGGAAAAAAATGGCAAATGGGAAATGGCAAATGTGAAATGGCAAATGGCCCTTACCACGGTCCGCCATTTGACATTTACCATTTGCCATTCTTCATCGCCCCGGCCTTCTGCCTACTGCTTTCTGCCTACTGCCTTCTGCTTTCTACAGCCTCTGCCAGCGCCGGCCATCACGCTCGATCAACGCGTCGGCCTCCGCCGGCCCCCAAGTTCCCGCTTCATAGAAGGCGAGGCCTTTGCGTCCGTCATTCTTCCAGCGCGCCAGGATCGGATCAACGAATTCCCAAGCCAGCTCCACGGAATCGTTGCGCGTAAACAATGAGTTGTCGCCCAGCATGCAATCGAGTAACAGGGTCTCATAGGCGGAAGGCGGGTCGGCGCCGAACGATTCACCGTATTGGAATTGCATCTTCACAGGTCGAATCTGCATGGTTGGGCCCGGGTATTTGGCGCTGAATCTCAGGGAAATACCTTCGTCGGGCTGAATCTGCAAGGCCAGAAGATCGGGCTCGATGGCATCGGTCACTCGATCGCCAAAGAGCAGGTGTGGAACCCGGCGAAATTGAATGGAAATCTCCGTGATCCTCTTGGCCAGCCGCTTTCCGGAACGAATGTAGAAAGGCACGTCTGCCCAGCGCCAATTATCGACGAAGATTTTGAGCGCCGAGTAGGTCTCGGTGTACGACGCTGGGTCGACGCCGGGTTCGGAACGATACGCCTCGACTCTTCGGCCGGAGACGAAGCCGGCGATGTATTGCCCGCGCGCCGCGAATCGCTCCGCTTGATCGGGGGCGATAGGCCGGAAGCAGCGCATCACCTTCGCTTTCTCATCGCGCAGCGACCTCGCCTCAAATCGCGCCGGGGCTTCCATGGTCACCAGGCTCAACACTTGCAGCACGTGACTTTGGATCATGTCGCGAAGCAACCCAGCTTCCTCAAAATAAGATGCCCGGTTTTCGACCCCCAGGTCTTCCGCCACCGTGATCTGAACGTGGTCGATGTAGCGTCGATTCCAGATGGGCTCAAAAATCCCGTTGGCGAAGCGAAAGACCAGGAGATTCTGGACCGTCTCTTTGCCCAGATAGTGGTCGATGCGATAAACATTCTGCTCGCCGAAGACGCCGGTCACCACGCGGTTAAGCGCGCGCGCGCTTTGGAGGTCGCGGCCGAACGGTTTCTCAAGCACGATTCGTGCCCAATTCTTCTCCGGATCTTGGGGTCGCGCCAGCCCGGCCTCGCCCAAATGCTCCGTGATCACAGGAAAGGAGCTGGGAGGGGTGGCCAGATAAAACACACGGTTGCCCGACGTGCCATGCTCGCGATCGAGTGTCCTCAGAAATTCAGCGAGCGGCCCATAACCGTCGGATTTATTGGTATCGACCGGGAAGTAGTAGAGGTTGTTGACGAAGCTTTCGACAACGGGAGCGTCCTCGTCGGAAACTTTCGAGTGTTCTTTCAGGGCTTGGCGCATCTTCTCGCGAAACTGCTCGTGAGTGAACTGGGACCGCGAGCTGCCGACCACGGAAAATCCGGGCGGAAGCGTTCGCTCGCGCGCCAGGTAATAGAGCGCGGGTATCAGCTTCCGTGCCGTCAAGTCGCCGGAGGCGCCGAAGATGACCATGGCACAGGGATCAGGCGTGCGGCGGATGCGCATGCCTTCGCGCAAAGGATTGGTAAGGACCTCGGTGCCGGCCATGATGAGTTTCCTTCCGCTCCGCGTTTTGCCGGGATTCGGGATTGGGGATTCGGGGTTCGCGAATGAGCTGTTACGGAATGCTTCTCGAAATCCCGAAACCCGAATCCCGATCTACAGCCCAGCGTTATGAGCGATGGGCCGCCACGGCCTCAGCCAAAATCTGTTGACTCTTGCTCTCGACAACGCTCAGGAGTTTTGCGTAATCGTTGGAGAACGATTTTACGCCGTCGTTCTCAAGCTTCAGGGTTACCCCGCCGAGGTCGATCCCCACTTTCGCCAGCGCGGCGGGCCAGCGGGTGGCCTCCTCGTAATTCTCTTCAAGGGTGACGCGAACCTTGCCATGGTCGCGGAAGGCCACGATGGTGGCCGGCGGCATGGTGTTCACGGTGTCGGGCCCGATCAGAGTTTCGACGTACAGCACGTCGCTGTATTTCGGATTCTTGGTGCTCGTCGAGGCCCAGAGGACGCGCTGCACTCGCGCGCCTTTCGCGGCCAAAGCTTTGAACCGGCCACTCGAAAAAATCTCTTTGAACTTGCGGTAGGCCACCTTGGCGTTGGCGATCGCCGCTCTGGCTTTCATCTGCTCGAGTTTTTCCTTCTCCCCCGGAGAACTCGCCGCCGCGATCTTGGCATCGAGTTGCTGGTCAATCATGGTATCGATCCGGCTCACAAAGAAGCTCGCCACGGAAGCAATCCGGTCAAGAGGCTTGCCCTCCCGCGCCCGCTTCTCCAGCGCCGCAACATAAGCGTTGGCCACTTCCTCGTACCTTTCGACCGCAAACAACAAGGTGATGTTGATATTCAGACCTTCGGCAAGCGTCTGCTCGATCGCCGGCAGACCTTCCTTCGTTCCGGGAATCTTCACCATCAGGTTGGGCCGATTGACCGCCCGCCACAACCGCCGCGCTTCCGCGGTTGTCCGTGCCGTATCGTAGGCAAGGTCCGGGCTCACTTCGATACTGACAAAGCCGTCGCGGCCCTCGGTCGAGTCATAGGTGGGGCGGAAGAGATCGCAAGCCATCTGGATGTCTTCGATGGCCAGCGCGTCAAAGATCTCGCTCGCATTCTTGCCCGCGAGCGCCAGCTTGCGGATCGCCTCGTCGTAGTCGTTGCTTCCCTCGATGGATTTCCCAAAGATCGTGGGGTTCGACGTGGTGCCGGACAAGCCGTCCTCGTCAATCAGCCGCTTCAGAGCGCCGTTCCGAAGTTCGCTCCGGCGGATGTTGTCCTGCCAGACGCTTTGGCCGACTGCATTCAGTTGACGTAGGGGATTTGAACTCATTGTGACCTCCATGTCGAAACTGGAAATTGGAAACTGGAAATTCGAAGCCGATCGCGCAGTTCATGCCTCTGAACGCTCCTTTAGCGCCAGGGTAGCGCGAACGTAGCCGTTCAGTTGCCTGGCTACGGACTGCGCCAGGCTGTCCAGCCTCTTTCCTTCGGCGGGTGCCACGAAGCCTTCGTCAACGCAGGTCGTCAGATGGTCTCGCAATTCGTAGACCGAGCCGCGGGCCTGACGACACATCTGCGCATTTTCCTGATAGCCGAACCGCCCGAATCCCTCCGCGATGTTCGCAGTCACTGAGATAGCGGCACGCCGAATTTGACTGGCCGGCTTGAATTTTTCGGTCTCCGGAAGCGCCTTCGCCAGTTTATAAAGCTCGTGCCGGAGTTCGCGAGCCGACCTCCAGACCTCAAGATCTTTGAAATCCCTGATCGGGCGGCCGTTGCCCGGGCTTACGCCGGTTTTCAATTTCAAATTTCCATTTTCCAATTTCTATTTTCCAGTTTCCAATTTCCGCTCTAGCACTTCATGCGCAATTTTCACAACATTCGCCGTCGTAAATCCAAACTTCTCGGCCAGCACCTTGGCGGGCGCCGACGCGCCGAAGCGTCTCATGCCGATGACGGCGCCTTGTTGTCCGACGTAGCGTTCCCAACCGAACGGAGACGCTGCCTCGATCGCCAGCCGCGCCGTAACACTCGGCGGCAACACTTCGTCGCGATACGCTGGCGGCTGCTTTTCGAAGAGATCCCAACTGGGCATACTCACCACGCGCGCCGCAATGCCTTCGGCCGTTAGCTTCTCGTACCCTTCGAGGGCCAGTGCAACCTCTGAGCCGGATGCGATCAAAATGATTTCTGGCTTGCCGCCCTCGGAATCCGCCAGCACATAAGCCCCGCGCATCAAGCCGTCGGCCGCGCCGTATTTGCTGCGGTCGAAGATGGGAAGATTCTGCCGAGTAAGAGCAAGGGCGACGGGGCCGTGACGATGCTCGATGGCGACGCGCCATGCCACCGCCGTCTCGTTGGCGTCAGCCGGACGAATGAGGCACAGGTTTGGAATCGCCCGCAACGACGGCAAGTGCTCGATGGGCTCGTGCGTGGGCCCATCTTCGCCCACGAAGACGCTGTCGTGGGTGAAAACGAAGATGGAGTGAATCTCCGACAGCGCCGCGAGGCGAATGCTGGGGCGGCAATAGTCCGAAAAAATGAGGAACGTGGAGCCGTAGGGAATCAACCCGCTTTCCGCCATGCCGTTCAGGATGGCGCCCATGCCGTGCTCGCGGATGCCAAAATGAAAATTCTTCGCGCCATAATTGCTCTTGCTGAAATCGCCCAAACCTCTGACGTAGGTCTTGGTGGAGGGCGCGAGGTCGGCTGAGCCGCCGAGAAACGTCGGCAGATGGGGAGCGATCGCTTGGAGCACTTTTTCCGAGGCCGAGCGCGTGGCGATGGGCTTATCGCTCGCCGAGAAGGTAGGAATCTTCTGCGCCCAGCCCTCGGGCAATTCGCCACGGACGTAGCGGTCCCATTCTTTGGCCAGATCCGGGAACGCGGAGCGCCACGCCGAAAGCTTCGTCTGCCACTCCGCCTCGGCCTGCTTGCCGCGTGAGACGGCTTGGCGGAAATGGGCCACGGCTTCTTCGGGCAAATAGAAGGGTGGCTCGACGGGCCAACCCAGATTCTGCTTGGTCAGCTTCACTTCTTCTTCACCCAGCGGCTCGCCGTGCGCTCCAGCGGTGTCGTGCTTGTTCGGGCTGCCGTAGGCGATGTGAGTGCGCGCCACGATGAGTGAGGGGCGGTGCTTCTCGGCCTCCGCGGCCCGAAGAGCACTATCCACCGCGTCAAGATCGTTGCCGTCGGGAAGGTTCTGCACAAACCAGCCGTAAGCCTCGAAGCGCTTGCCAACGTCTTCCTGGCTGAAGGCCAAGTCGGTCGAGCCTTCGATGGTGATGTGGTTGTTGTCGTAAAGAAAAATCAGATTGTCGAGCCCCAGGAAACCGGCAATCGATGCTGCCTCCGACGCGACGCCTTCCATCAAGTCGCCGTCGCTGCAAATGCCGCAGATTTTGTAATCGACGATCTCGTGGCCGGGCCGATTGAAGAATGCCGCCAGATATTTCTCCGCAATCGCCATGCCCACCGCATTGCCGACTCCCTGTCCCAATGGCCCGGTCGAAGTCTCAACCCCGGGAGTGAGGCCGTATTCAGGATGCCCCGGCGTCCTGCTTCCCCATTGGCGAAACTGCTTGATCTCGTCGAGCGAGAGATCGTAGCCCGTCAAATGCAGCAGGCTGTAAAGCAGCATGCACCCGTGGCCGGCGGAGAGAACGAATCGGTCGCGGTTCGGCCACTTGGAATTGGTGGGATTGTGCTTCAGGAAGCGCGTCCACAAAACGTAGGCCATGGCCGCGGCGCCCATGGGCAATCCCGGGTGCCCGGAATTTGCCTTCTGCACCGCGTCCATGGAGAGGCAGCGAATGGTGTTGATGCAAAGCTCGTCGAGCTGCGTTTGATCGAAAATAGTCTTCGGCGATTGCGTCGCGGTTCCATCCGGCACAGGTTTTGCCCTCCACTAGAAATTCGATGCGGCCGTCAGTGCCCGAGTTACGAAGGCGAGATTATACACCGCCGCGCGACAAAACGCGGAGGTTCTTTGACCCCACGCCTTCCTACGCAGATATGGATTGAGGGGCCGTCGACCCTGCGCCGTTCGGCCCCCGTTGGGCCTTCTTAGGGGCAAGTTACGCTGGTTGCAGTAATTGTGACGCCGTCGTTGGCGATGCCGATTCGGGCGCACTTCGTGCCATCGGGACTCTTTACGATCAGGCCGCTTCCCACCGTTGTCGTGGAGATATCCCCTCCCGCAACTTGCAACGTGGTCGTGGGAGTCTGAGTGCCAATGCCCACGTTGACGGCGTTGCCTCCAGTCCCGCCAAGCACCAGGGCGCTGCTGGCCGACACCAACGCGTTTGCTCCGATTGCAGTGGCGTTGTTCAATTGGGTTGACGTGCCAGGCCCCGACTGGTAGCCAATGAAGGTGTTGTTGGCCCCGGTGATGTTGCCATTTGCAGAAGTCCCGGTCACCCCCGCCAGATAGCCCACGGCCGTGTTATTGTCGCCCGCACACGACCCGGAGACATGGAGACAATTCAAGGCGAGCGCCAAGGTTCCTATGGCAGTGTTGTAGTTTGCCGTCGTGTTGTTATAGAGGCTGGTCGCCCCAAAGGCGGTGTTGTAGGCGCCTGCAGTGTTGAGGTTGAGGCTATTGAATCCGTTGGCGGTGTTCGAGCTGCCCGCGGCGTCGCTGGCGAGAGCATACGCGCCTACGGCGGTGTTGTAGCCGAGACCCGACATGCTGAAGTTGCCGGCGTTCTGTCCAATGAATGTGCTCCCGGTGCCGAAGGCATGTGCAAACTGAACGCCAGCCATTGTTATGACTCCGACTCCTGATCCCGTAGTCTGAGGTAGGTCCAGGTTTCCATTGGTGAGGGAGAGGTCCCCCGTGCTGATGGTCTGCGTGCCACCAAAGGTGTTGGGCCCCGTCGTCACCGCGTACGAGCCCGCAGGCTGAAATGCGGTCGCTGGCAGGCCGTTCAATTCGAGGGAGTTGGTTGCCGCGCCGCCTTGCGAGGCGCTGGCGGCGTAACTGATCCCGAGCTGTGTGTTCCCGACGCAACCCGTGCAGTTCAATCCTGTCGAAGTTACGCCCGTCAGGCTGGCCCCATTGCCGCTAAATGATGCTGCGGTGATGCTGCCAATAAAGACGTTGCTGCTCGCCGCGAGGGTCGGGACTTGGGTCGTGTCCAGATTGAGTGTCACGCTGCCGCCAGTTCCGCCGCCGGTGAGATCGGTGCCCGCCGCGACACCGGTGACCACTTTCGTCGTGTCCACGTTCAGTGTCACGCTGCCGCTCGTGCCGCCGCCGGTCAGGTCGGTGCCTGCCGTCACGCCCGTGATGGTGCCGGGCGCCGCCGCCACGCACGCCCAACCCGTACCGTTCGATTCCAACACCTGTCCATTCGGGCAAGTCTGAAGGGCCATGCTCAGAGTGCCGCCCGTCCCGCCGCCCGAGAGACCTGCTCCTGCTGTGACGCCGGTCACGACTTTGGTGGTGTCGACGCTCAGTGTCACGCCGCCAGCCGTGCCGCCGCCGGTGAGATCGGTGCCCGCAAACACCCCGGTGATGGTTCCTCCGCCCTGGCCCGCTCCCGCCGTCTTCTGCACCGTGCCGTCCGGGAAGATCAGCCCGTAACCGGTAGTTCCGATGCGCACGTTGCCGACCACGTCCAACGCCTGGGCCGGCGCCGCGGTCCCGATGCCCACGTAGCCGCCGACTTGAGATAGCCCGGGGTTCCAAGCCCCACCTCCCCCGTCATAGATCAGGAACCCTCCCGAGGACTGCGTGTTGAGAGCAAAGCGCTTGGCGCTGCCGGTGAAAATGGAAAACCCGGTTGCGGCGTCTGTGGAGGTGCTGATGGTGAGCCTGGAGCCGACTTGGCCGGACATGGTGGGGTCGGCCGTGCCGATACCCACGTTGCCGCCGACTTGCGATAGCCCGGGGTTCCAAACCGCGCCATGGCCGTCATAAAATAAGAACCCTCCCGAGGACTGCGTGTTGATAGCAAAGCGCTTGGCGCTGCCGGTGAAAATCGAAAACCCGGTTGCGGCGTCGGTCGCGGTGCTGAGGGTGAACCGGGAGCCGACTTGGCCTCCCTCGGTAGGATCAGCCGTGCCGATGCCTACCTTTCCCCCCACGTCCACCAGGTTGGCATCCTCGCTCAGCGCGCAGGGGGCCGAGTAAAAAGCGATCTGGTTGGCTGAGGCGTTCCCATCCGCGGTCAGGCTGGAGCAGGCGGTGTTTTTGCGGCTGACCCCCTTCTGCACGCTGTTCCCTCCGTTCCCGCCTCCTGCCGCCTGCCCACCCGCAGCGCTCGCTGACAGTGACAGCATGTAGGCCGAAGAAGGAAGACCGCCCAGAGTTTCGGCGTCAGACGCCTTCAGGGCGTACGGCACGCTCAGGAGCAGCACGCGCGGCTTCTGTTCCACCTCATTCGCCACCTGCACGCCCAGCCAGCGCGCCTCGCCGGTGGTGAACAGGTCCATGGGCAAGCCCTCGGAATGCATCACGCCGACCAGCGCCGAGTAGCGGCCTTGCTCGTCGGCTTCGACGCTCTGCGTCTCAAACCACAACGGGTCGCCGCCGGAGTCCGTCGCGTAAAGTGCGAAGGTGACGTCGACGGGGCCGCTGATCGGCTTGCCTGTCACATCACGCAGGACACCGTTGAATTTCATCAGGCGCGGCACTGCGCCTGCGTTCGCCTGCGAAGAGGAAGAAACTGAAGCGCTCGTAGTTTCAGGTGAGCTGCTCTGCGAGTCGGATTGCTGCGCCTGCAAACTCAAGGCGGCGAGCAATGACATTGCTGTGCCCCACGCCCAAAGTCGGTTTCGGTTCATGGCAACCTCCAAGTTTCGTAATTATTTTCTTATTTCCTGCATCTGGATGAAAGTAGTGTACGGGTTAGCCCGACGCGTGTCAAGATTGTGTCTCAAAGGCGCCCTCAGGCGAAACGGGGCCAGAGGCTTGTCCATCGGCTGACGAGCCGGGGCAATCCGTGGCTTGGCCGTTAAGAGAGGCGGGCTCTCCCGGGACGTAGGGCCGACACCTGTCCTGCTCCGCCCGCCCCGATCGGATGGGGGCGAGGGCGGACCGTCGGCCTTGGCCAGAGCAAGCCGGCGCCCTATGAAAATCGCGGACAGCTTGAGTTTTTCTCTTGACAGGCGATACACGTTGTGGTATTAGATTACTGATAGCTTCCGGCCATGAAGGGGTGAGCTGAGGGGGAGCTTGGCCGCGCGGAGGTTGCCGTGTGTCAGCGCCAATCCTCGACTCGAAACCCGCCCTGCTCGAAAATCGAAACTGGACAATAGAGGGAACTGGAAATTGGAAGCTGGAAACTCGCACACCGGATTGCGGATCGGGGGCGGGTACGTTCAAAGCCGGAATGTCTTTTACTTTCAGCGAGATTAGCATCATGGATATGGCCCCTATTCCCGATTTGCCAAAGATGGAAACTGGAAATTGGAAAAAAGAAATTGCCGAGCAGCTTTGCGGCAGAGGGCATGGGAACGAAACAGGAATGTCCATTAGAATGAGCATTATACATTCTACTGCTCCCGCCTCTAATCCCGATTTAGGAGGGGCGTGGGTCAGCCTGTCAGCCGACGAAACGGAGCTTGGAGCCAGGAGAGAAAGGAAGGGGGAAGCGAGAAAGCAAACCCAAACAAACCCATTGGACTTAAGTGTTGTGGAACCTGATAGATACTACATTTCACATCAAAACAAACCCATTGTCGTTAACTCATCTAATTTCATGGGCTTAAGAAGAAAAAAGGCGGATTTTTGGATAAAAATTAATGGCGCACAGCTCACTGCTCCCGATTCAGAGGGAGCAGAAACTGGAAACTCCTGATTGGAAACTCGAAACTGGAAATTTGAAAGTGGAAACTCGAAAATGGAAACTTGGATAAACGGGAACCCGGGGCGAGGGGTGAGTGGCCAACGGCAGGTGGGGAGTTGCAAGGCGTGAAAACTCTGACTGGCGGCGCTGAGCATTTGATATAAGTAATGTGCACTCTCTGGAGGCACATCCAATGCGAAAACTACTTCATCTTCAGCTTGTTCTCTTGCTGCTGGTGGCCGCAGCACCGGCAGTCGCCAAGCACCCCATCACCTTTGACGATCTGATGAAAGTCAAGCGAATTTCCGATCCGCAGGTTTCACCTGATGGTCGCTGGGTGGCCTACGTTCAAACCACAGTGGACCTGGAAGCCAACAAGAAAATCGGCCACATCTGGCTCGTGCCGAGTGCAGGCGGTGAGGCGCGCCAGTTGACGAGCGGCACCGGCTCGGACAACCGCCCGCGCTGGTCGCCCGATGGCCGGGAGATTGCCTTCATCTCCACTCGCAGCGGAGGCTCGCAGATTTGGATTATCCCCACCACGGGTGGCGAAGCCCGACAAGTCACCTCGCTCTCAACTGAGGCCGACGGCGTCACATGGTCCAAAAGAGGTGACTGGCTGCTCTTCACTTCGCAGGTCTATCCCGACTGCCCGGATGAAGACTGCAACAAGAAGCGGCTGGACCAAGCCTCGAAAAGCAAGGTGAAAGCGCGCATCATCGATGAGCTTCTGTTTCGCCACTGGACGGATTGGCGCGACGGCAAGTACACCCACCTTCTGATTGTCTCGGCCAAGGGCGGCGCGACGCGGGACCTCACGCCGGGCGCATTTGATTCGCCCACATTTTTCCTCGGCGCGCCGGACGGCTACGATATTTCTCCGGATGGCAAGGAGGTCTGTTTCACCTCCAATCACACTGGCCATCCGGCTTGGACCACCAACAACGATCTTTACTTGGTCTCCACGGCCGGCGGGGAAGCGAGGGACATCACGAGCGACAACCCGGGCTCGGACGCGTCGCCGCAATATTCACCTGACGGCCGCTACATCGCCTACACGTCGCAAGCGCGCGACGGCTACGAGTCTGACCTCTTTCGGCTCCGGGCCTATGATCGACAGTCTGGAAAAGTCAGTGAGTTGACGCCGGGTTTCGATCAATGGATGTCTAGTTTTTCCTGGGCTCAAGATAGCGACACGATTTTTTTCACCGCGCCCGAGCACGCCCGCTCGCCAGTCTTCAAAACCTCGGTGAGCCATCCGAAAGTGGAAAAAGTTCTCGAGGGCACGAATGAGGATTTGGAGGTGATGTCGGGTGGCGGCGCGTTGGTCGTCACGCGCAGCAGCCTGACTGAGCCGCAGGAGATATATCGAGTCTTGATTCCCGGCGGAGTTCCCATGCGCTTGACTCATGAGAATGAGGATCTGCTCGGCGAGCTCGATTTGAATCCGGTCGAGTTCGTCAACACGAAGGGGACAATGGACGCGGAAATCCAGAGCTTGCTGGTGAAGCCCCCGGGTTTCAACGCCGACCGGAAATATCCCGCCCTGATGCTGATTCACGGCGGCCCGCAGGGCGATTGGAACGACGGTTGGGGTTACCGCTGGAATGCCCAGATGTTTGCCTCTCACGGCTACGTGGTGATGATGACCAACTTTCACGGTTCAACGGGCTACGGGCAGAAATTCGTGGAAGAAATTTCCGGCGACTGGGGCGGAGCGCCTTATCAGGATTTGATGACGGCCGCGGATTATCTGGAGTCGCTGCCCTACGTGGACAAAACACGGGTGGGCGCGGCGGGCGCGAGCTTCGGCGGATTCATGATCGATTGGATTGCCGGCCACACGCAGAGATTCAAAGCGCTCGTCTCGCATGATGGCGTTTTCGACCAGCGCTCCATGTACGGCGAGACGGAAGAATTGTGGTTTCCGGAGTGGGAGTTCAAAGGCGTGCCCTGGAAAAATCCCCAGCTCTACGAAAAATGGTCGCCGTCGAACTTTGAGCAGAATATCCAAACGCCGATGCTCGTCGTCGAAGGCGAGTTCGACTTCCGCGTGCCTAACGGACAGGCGTTCCAAATCTTCACGGCCTTGCAGCGCCGGGGCGTACCCTCAAAAATGCTCTACTTTCCCGACGAGGGCCACTGGGTGAATAAGCCCCAAAACAGCCAGCTTTGGTACAGTACGGTGTTGGGCTGGCTGGACCAGTATCTGAAGCCGTGAGACGGATTGAGTGATTGAGCGATTGAGTGAATGACGGCGAACCGGAAACTGGAAACTGGAAATTAGAAACTGGACCGGCAATAGGTGGCCAGTTTCTATTTTCCAGTTTCCAATTTCTGCTTCCCTTTGGCAGGCGTGCCACGCGACTTTCTTCGCTCCGGCCGAATGGGCCGGGCGTTTTTCACCGGCACAGCGCGCGGCGTTTTGCCGCGCATCTCGGCACCCAGGCTTTGCTGGCACGCGGCGAGGTTGTTATCGAGCGCCAGGATTTGTTGGTCCTGCGAGTGCAAGAGCGAGGCTACGTGCGCGCCCAACTTCTGTTGCAAATCAAAAAGCTGGTCTCCGGCTTTGCTGAACTGCGCGCCATAACTCGCGTTCTCGTGTTCGTTCACACTTTGGGCTACACCGTAAACCCGAGGCAGCACCGCGTCAATCGCGGCATAAATTTGAAAGCCAAGGTAAATGCTGTTGGTTCGCTCGCCGAATTGCGCCCGCCATTGCTCCAGCGCATCCAGTTCGGATCGAAGCGACTTGAGCGTGACATTGAAGGAGTCGAGGGTGGACTGGGGAAGTTTCCAGCGCTCCGGCTTGACGTCGGTCAACAGGTCGTTGATGCGGTATTCGGCGAGGTGGGCGTTTTTGAGCAGCGCCGCGATTTCTTCCGGGCGCAGCAATCCCGCTTCGCTGGTCAGCGTGGCGGGCTGCGCCAGCGAGGTTTGAGGAGCTGCGATCTTTTCGGTCTGCACTTCCTGGGAACGACTTTCTGCCGGCGGTTTGGGCGGCGTCTTCTCGTGCGGCTGCTGGCTGGCGAGAATTTTCCCAGTTAGCGCGCCGAGAAGCAGGATGATTGCAAATACAATAGTAGGACAAAACCTTCTGAATAGAAGCATAAGAACCCCCGGTCATAAGGCAGGAGAAGAGAATGGCAGGATTCAGCTAGACTCGTCTACAAATTTTTGAAGGGCGAGGGCGGTTGCTTCGTTCAAGCCGACGAACTCAATGCCCATGCCCAGTCCTTGCTTGGAATACACCACTTTGCCCGTGCAGGAAATGGCGGGCGTGCCCGTTCCGAGACTGAACGCAAGTCCGACTTTAGAGTCGAGCGGCAAGGGGGTGTTCGTGGTCACGAACACCCCGCCGGCGCTGACGTCGCGGGTCAGCAGGATTTCATCCCGGCCCAAAGCGTCGCATTTCACCGCGGTCACCAGCCTGGCTCTGCGGTGCCGCCGCTTTTCTATTTCCGGGGTGACAAACTGGCGTTCCTCACGTTCTTCCATTCTTGCACCCATCGATGGAAGTCGGCTAACTGCTCGTGGCGTCCTGAATCTCTACGCCAATCTTGAAGTACGGACGAGGGTAGCCGCGGCCCCATCGATTGACGTGCCAGCGAGCTTGCAGAAATTTGATCTCCGGCCGCTGCGCCAGGTCGAGCGAGGCGGGCGTGACGCTTTGATAGAACCGCTCCGGGAACTGAAACAGAGCCTTGGCGCCCCAATCCTTTCCGTCCGGCGAACCCCAGATGGAAAGGAGCAACGATTCCTGCTCGATGATTTCAGTGACGCGAAGGACGATCAGCACCGGCTTGCCCGCTCTGACTCCCAGATCGAAAGCCTCGCCTACGCCGGAAGCTTCTACCACCGTGTCGGGCGGTACGGCATAGTCGCGGGTTGATTTCACTGTGGCGGTAGAAGTCATAGGGTGAAGTGCACCAGACTCCAAAGTTTCGGTAACGAGCGGCCCTATCCTAACACAGGCGGGAAAAGAAGCGAAAGCCGGCAGAACGAGATGCCTGTTAGGTCAGGCAGCCAGCGCCGTGCGGCGCAGGCAGGCTGCGAAGGCGTCACAAATTTCTGTAAACATCCTTGCGGTGTCGTATCCGAAGTAGTATGAGCTCGGTTTGATCAAATGTGTAGATCACTCGATAGGAACCGACCCGCACTCGATACGCCGCTGGACGAATGCCGTGCAACTTCCTCGCGCCGAGTTCAGCACTGACCGGATTTATCCTCAGCGCAGTTAGGAGCTAATCGGTCTCGTCTCTTATTTTCTCCGGCACGCTTTGAAGGTCTTTAGCGAATTGCGGAGTGACCAGCAAAGCGCGCATATTCGGAATGCCGGGCACTACGAGAGGTCCGCCAGTTTCTCGATTCTCCTGAGGCTTCCTCCTCGTGCTTGTTTGAGAGACTCACGCAGCCCCGTGAGGAATTCGCGATTGTAACTCGCGCGGGATTCCAAAATCTCTTCCAACGCGTCGGCCAGGTCGGAACTCATACAGAACAGCCGATATGCCTCCCGCGGAGCCAGAGCGAGCCTCTCAGCTCTGAGGCGAACGCTCGCCGCTCCTTTCTGCATTCGGTTCATGACTCCATCATAAGGGGTTGACCCTGTCGAATGAAGCGCTCAATTTGGTTAGTGCGAGCTCATGTTTCTTGCCTTGCCGGACTTGATCAGCAGGCTAGCGCGGTCCTGCGGATTTCAGGTCCGCGGTTCGTCCCAGTCGGCTGCACAGAAGTTGCACCCGCACAGAAAAACCCGCAGACTGCGACAGCGGCGCTACAGGGGCACTTTGCCTTAATTTATAATTTGACTACTCAATAGATCGTGCTATTCTGGTTCTGCATCTATGGCTGCGCGGCCCGTAAAGGAGAACTTTATGGGCCTGCGTAAATCACCCGAACGGACTCCCGCTTTTCTTGCGGCGCATCGCCGCAACGCGCAGAAGTGTACCGGCCCCAAAACGCCAAAGGGCAAAGCGCGCTCTTCACTGAATGCCTTGAAGCATGGCCGATTCGCCCGGAATTTGCCGGCCAAGCTCAGGACGGCCGGCGTTCGCGAGGCTGTGCGCGTTTTCAATTTCCGCAAGCAAATCTCGCGCCTGTACCCGGGCAAAGCTGGTCAGATTCTGACGGAGCGAAGCGCCAACACGCTGGCAGTAGCGGTTTGGCGGGAGCATAAAACCAGGCGCAAACGACCCCATAGCCCCCTCTTTAGTCAGGAGGGGAGCCAGAGGAGTTACGGGCGGCCGTCGGCCGATCCCTCCGCTCGGCGAAAAGACAAAGACGCGCGCGAGACCCGCGTGCCAAAACGCGACGAAGTCTCAGGGCAGGCGCGGGCCGCGATCGCGAAGGGGACACCGATCATCACGCCCGAGCAGTTGGATAAAATTAGATTGAAGTTTTTGCAATCTGCCGAAAAGAATGGCGGCGAGGAGTGATCAGCATGAAACTTCACTTCTTGAGGAACGAAACTGGAATGCCCTTTAGAATCAGTGGCGATCGGAGACTTACGTTTTTTGTGCTGTTTTTTTCACAAACGAAACTGGAATGTCTTTTAGAATCAATAAAAGCTCGAGGTTCGAACCCAATTTCGAAGCCAAATTTGAGGGTATTTTGATGCAATTGGGTTCAATTCAACTCCCAGCCGGGCCGCACAGAGGTTGCACCCGCACAAAAAGGTCCGCAGACTGCAAACGCGGCAGTCTGCGCCACAACTCTGTTAAGATGCGTTCCATTATGCTGGTTAACATTCAGCGGCGTTCCCGGAATATATTTGTCATTGCGCTGTGGCTTGCACTAGCGTCACTGGCCAGCGCCGCCGACGTATCGATGGACGGCGTTTGGAGTTTCGTTCCCGACCCGAGCGGGACAATGAAGGTCAGCGAGCTGCCTTCGGGTCCCAGCGTTCGGCCCATCAATGTTCCCGGCTCGTGGCAAGCGCAGTTTGCCGACTTGCGCGATTACGCCGGAGTGGCATGGTACTGGCGATCGGTCACTTTGGAATCTATTCCTCAGGGCCAGGTCGCGTTGCTGCGATTTGGGGCAGTCGATTACAAAGCCGATGTCTATTTCAACGGTCAGAAAGTGGGCTCGCACGAAGGCGGCTATCTACCATTTGAATTCGACGTCACGGCGCTCGCTCGCGCCGGCGATAACCAGATTGCAGTGCGCGTGGTTGACCCGGGCGCGAAGCCGAACGAAATCGTCGAGGGCATCAATTACGCTGAGATTCCTCACGGCAAACAGAACTGGTATGTCCAGACCAGCGGGCTGTGGCAGAGCGCGGGGATTCGCATCCGTCCGCAAACCCACCTCGGAGCAATTCACATCATCGCAGGCGCGGACGGAGGATTCAAAGTGCGAATTCCATTCTTGACTGCTGGGGCGCCAGGTGCTTCCGCTCCTTCATTCACCGTGGAGGCGACCGTATCCGATCCGAGCGGAAAACAAGTTTGGCAAGGCTCGCACGCCGTCAACCCCGCAGAGCGGGACAGCGCCTTCGAATTCACCGGCAGGGTGGCCAGCCCGTCCCTGTGGAGCACCGCGAGTCCTGCGCTCTACACGCTCAGCGTGCACACGAGCTTGGGCGAGACGGAGTCGATTCAGTTCGGTTTCCGCACCTTCGAGACGCGCGGCGGAAAGTTTTACCTGAACGGCAAAGTGATCTATCTGCGCGCCGCTCTCGATCAGGATTTCTATCCCGAGACGGTCTACACGCCGCCTTCGCTGGATTACCTGAAAGATGAAATGCGCAAGGCCAAAGCGCTGGGCCTGAACGTGCTCCGCTGCCACATCAAGGTTCCGGATCCGCGCTATCTCGAGGCCGCCGACGAAATCGGCGTGCTAATCTGGTACGAAATTCCCAACTGGGACAAGCTCACCCCGGATTCGGAGAGCCGCGCCATGGCCACGTTGCGCGGCATGGTGGAGCGTGACTGGAATCATCCTTCCATCGTCATCGTGAGCATCATCAACGAGAGCTGGGGCGCGAATCTGAAAGAGGCGCGCGACCGCGAGCGGCTGAAGGGCGCGTATCAAGAGGCCAAGAGCTTTGTGCCCGGCTGGCTGGTGGAGGACAACAGTGCCTGCTGCGACAATTTTCACGTGGCCGGAGACCTCGCGGATTTTCACCAGTACGTGGCCATCCCCGATTATCCCGCCAACTTCGACCGGCTGATTGGCGACCAGGTGACACGCCCTGGCTGGCTGTACAGTCCTTATGGCGACGCCGCGCCCAAGGGCGACGAACCGCTGATGCTTTCGGAATTCGGCAACTGGGGATTGCCGCATTTGCCCGAGACCAAGCCGTGGTGGTTCACTCGCGATTTCGGGGGAAGGGAAATCACCCTGCCCGACGGAGTTGAAAAACGATTTCAGGCGTACAAATACGATGCTCTCTTTCCGGATTTCAACGCTCTCGTCGATGCCACCGAGTGGCATGAGTTTCAATCGCTCAAGTACGAAATCGAAAGCCTTCGCTCGCGCCCTGAGATGCAAGGTTACGTCATCACGGAATTCACCGACATCAATTGGGAATCGAACGGCCTGCTCGACATGTGGCGCCATCCGAAGATTTTTGGCGATGCGCTCGGGAAGCTCCAGCAGGACGACATCGTGATGGCGCGTGCCGAACAGAGAAATTACACTTCGGGGGAAAAGGCGCAGGCCGACATTTATTTTTCGCATTACAGCGATGATTCACTCACCGGCGCGACGGTGGAGTGGCAAATCGAGGGCACTTCGCTCCGAGGCACTTTCGCCTTGCAGGCTGCGCCGGTTGGATCGAGCGCCAAGGTCGGCAATGTCGATTTCCTGGTCCCGGCTGTCGCCGCGCCCACTCGGGCTCTTCTGAAAATTCGAGTCGCGACCGGCAGCAAGATCATCGCCGAAGATTCAGCGGGCACGACGTTCTATTTCTACCCGCCGCGCAAGTCTGAGATTCCGCCCGCCGTGGCATTTTACGATCCGGGGGGACGTCTGCGGCGCTTGGTGAACGAAATGCGCGCCCGCAATTATCAAGCGCCTTCGGGTGCCGAGAATTTTCCCGTCCTAATCGCCTCGGTATTCGATGACAGCGTGCGGCAAACCCTATCCAAAGGTGGACGAGTGATTTTGTTGGCAGGCGACCGCCAGACCATCGCTCCCGGCCTTGAAGTGCTGCCGCGCTCCGCTGACAATTTGGATGGAAATTGGATCTCGAGTTTCCTCTGGGTGCACAAGGACCGCGAACCCTTCAAGCAGATTGGATTCGAAACGCTGGCAGGTTTTGAAACCGAAGCGGTGACGCCCGCCGCCGTCCTGAAGGGCGTGCCCGCGGAGAATTTTGACGATGTCCTGTCAGGAATATTCTATGGCTGGATTCACTCCAACGTCGGCACGCTGGTCCAAGCCAACTACGGGGCAGGGAAGCTCCTGATCTGCACTTTCTCGTTGAGCACAACCTATGGGTCAGACCCTTACGCGACTTATTTGCTCGATGCGCTGGTGAACTATGCTGTTTCCGGTTTCACGCCGCACTTTCGAATTACGTAGAGCCGGCGGCGCGCGTTAGGTCGTGGCGGGTTGTGGTGCGCTTACCGGTTTTTGCAGCTTGAGCACTTTCTCGACGAGGCCCGGAAAATAATTCGTGAAGACTCGCGCGCAGTTGCGGCAAGGCCATTGGGCAATTTGAATTTCGATGTGGTTCCAATTCACCGCCCCGCAGACGCAGGTCACCTGGAGCCCTTTGCCGCTGGCTCCTTGAACAATCTTCACGTCTTCGGGCGAAACCGGAAAGTTCATGTCGAATTTCTCCTGCCGATGTTGTCCCGAATTCGGAACTCAGGCTTTCCGGGGCGCGCGTGTCGCACGGCGTCCGGGCCGAATGATACCTGAGTTGTTCGTCGGTTTTCCAGCCTGTTATGTTATAAATGTTGGTCCGAGATTTGAGCCAAGAGGTAGCGAGTGAAGGCTGAGAACCATGCCCGGCCCATGACGCGCGAAGAACGGCAGGCGTACGGCAAGAACCGCCGCGAAGTGGTGCATCGCGTCGACCAGGCGAACTGGGCGCCGCCCGCCCAGCGCGCCGATCCGGTTGAAGCCCTCAACGCCGTCAATAAAGACAGGCTGCCCGACTTGGTCCCTATCAAGGTGGGGCGCATGGCGATGTCGCCGTTCAATTTCTTTCGCGGCGCGGCGCCGCTGATGGCGGCCGATCTCGCGAGCCTGCCCACCACGGGCCTGCGCGTTCAAATGTGCGGCGACGCGCACGTGCGCAATCTCGGTGCTTTCGCGGCTCCCGACGGCCATCTGGTTTTCGATCTGAACGACTTTGACGAAACCATTCCCGGCCCGTGGGAATGGGATTTGAAGCGCCTGGCCACGAGCCTGGTTTTGGCGGGAGAAGATGCCGGAAGTCATGACGAGGACTGCAACGACTCGGTCTTGGCTCTGGTCGCGAGCTATCGTGAGGCGATGGCCCGCTTCGCCGAGATGACGATGATTGACCTGGCTCGCTACGAAGTGCGGCGGCACTCGAAAGTGGGTTGCGTCCGCGATGTATTGGCGAAAGCGCAGCGCGCTACGCCCAAGCATACTCTGGAAAAGTTGACGGTGGCCAAGAACAGCTCGCGGCAATTTGCGGAACAGCCGCCGCTGCTCCACCATGTTCCGGAGAAGGTGGCGAAGAGTGTGCTCGCGGCGCTCCAACCGTACCGCGAAACAGTCCCTCCCGAGCGCCAGCAGGTGCTCGATGCGTATCATCCCGTGGATGTCGCGTTCAAAGTGGTGGGGACCGGCAGCGTCGGCACGCGTGACTACGTGGTGCTTTGCTTCGGCAACGGCCTCGAGGATCCACTCTTCATTCAGGTGAAAGAGGAGCCGCCTTCGTGCTACACGCCCCACTTGCGGGATGTCCCTCCGTTCCCGCATCAGGGCCGCCGCGTGGCGGATGGCCAACGCCGCATGCAAACCGTGGGCGACCCGTTTCTCGGTTGGACTTCGATCGAGGGGCGCGACTTTCTGGTGCGACAATTAGCGGACCACAAGGCCGCGGTTGATCCACCCGAGCTAAAGGGCGATGCGTTGATCGAGTATGGCCTGGTCTGCGGTGAGATTCTGGCCAAAGCCCACGCGCGCACGGGCGACGCCGCGGAAATCAGCGGTTACGGCGGAAGCTCGGACAAGCTGGATAAGGCCATCGCTAAATTCGCTTCCGCCTATGCGGAACAGAGCGTCCGCGATCACGAATTGCTGGTGAAGGCCATCAAAGCCGGCAGAGTGAAGGCGATTCACGCCATCTGACAAGGACTCACCTGCTTATGAAACCGACCATTGGACCAAGAGTGAAAATCTGCTGCATCGCGAGCGTCCGAGAAGCGCAAATGGCCATTGACCACGGCGCGTCGGCTGTCGGCTTGGTGTCAGAAATGCCAAGCGGGCCAGGGCCTATCCCCGAAGACCTGATCGCGGAAATTGCCGCCTCGATTCCCCCGCCCATCCTATCGGTCCTGCTCACCTCAAAGCACGAGGCTGAGTCGATCATCCAGCAGCACCGTCGCACTCGCGTGAGCGCGATTCAGACCGTCGACCGCCTGGTGCACGGCGCCCACCGCGAACTGAGGAAAGCTCTCCCCGGCATCAGGCTGATCCAGGTGATTCACGTGACAGGCAACGAATCCGCCGAAGAGGCCGTCTCCATATCGCCCTTCGTGGACGCGCTGTTGCTGGATTCGGGCAAACCGTCCGCGGCGGTCAAAGAACTGGGCGGCACCGGGCGTGTCCACGATTGGAGCATCAGTTCGCGCATTCGCGTCTCGGTGGATGTCCCGGTGTTTTTGGCCGGCGGGCTCACTCCGGAGAACGTTCGGCAAGCGGTGCGCTACGTACGGCCCTTCGCCCTCGATGTTTGCAGCGGCGTGCGCACCGATGGAAAGCTGGACGAACACAAGCTGAAGCAGTTCTTCGCCGAAATCGCGGCTGCTGACCGGCCATCGCACTACGCACCAGAGCTGCGCTCGAAAATTCCGCCCCCTGAACACGCCGCCGTGTCGTAAAGCGCGCGGCGGTTTTCGCATTTCAAGGAAAGAGGTTAAGTGGATGCCCGTTTTCGCCCCCGACATTCGTACCCCAATCCAGGAAATTGACATTCCCTACGAGAAATTCGTTCTCGACAATGGCCTCACGCTGATCGTGCATGAGGACCGCAAGGCGCCGATCGTCGCCGTCAACGTTTGGTATCACGTCGGCTCGGCGAAGGAGAAGCCGGGGCGCACCGGGTTCGCGCACCTCTTTGAACACCTGATGTACGGCGGCAGCGAACACGCGCCAGGTCGTTACATCGAGGCCATGGAGAAAATCGGCGCGACGGACTTGAACGGGACCACTAACGCCGACCGAACGAATTATTTCCAGAACGTTCCGACCTCGGTGCTCGATTATGCCTTGTGGATGGAGTCCGACCGCATGGGCTACATGCTGGGTGCGGTCGATCAAAGCACTCTCGATCTCCAGCGCGGCGTGGTTCAAAACGAAAAGCGCCAGTATGAAAATCAGCCGTACGGGCGGGTGGAGGAATCGATCACGAAAAACACCCATCCCGCCGGCCACCCGTATTCCTGGACGACCATCGGCGAGATGGCCGATCTCGACGCCGCATCAATGACCGATGTGCAGGAGTGGTTCAAAACCTATTACGGGCCCTCGAACACCGTGCTGGTGATTGCCGGCGAGATTGACGCCAAGACAGCGAAAGAAAAAGTCGAGAAGTATTTTGGCGCGATTCCGCCCGGCCCGCCCGTGGCGCACCAAAACGTCTGGATCGCGAAGATGACGGGGCTTCACCGGCAAACGATGCAAGACCGCGTGCCGCAGGCGCGTATTTACAAGGTTTGGAACGTTCCGGAATTCGGCAGCGCCGACGGGGATTATCTCGACCTGGTCAGCGACATTCTCTCGCAGGGAAAATCGTCGCACTTTTACAAGCGCCTGGTGTACGACGATCAAATCGCGACCGATGCCGTAGCTTTCGTGGATCTGAGTGAGATTGCCGGGCAGTTCCGCGTTCAGTCGACGGCGCGGCCGGGCCAGGACCTCGCCCAGGTGGAAAAGGCGCTGGACGAGGAACTGGGGCGCTTCCTGCGCGACGGGCCAACGCCGGACGAACTCGAGCGCGCCAAAACGCAACGGATGGCGGATTTCATTCGCGGCATCGAGCGCATTGGCGGATTAGGAGGAAAATCCGATCGTCTCGCGCAGAGTCAGGTTTTTCTTGGCAGTCCCGACGCGTACAAAATTTCGCTCCGGCGCATTCAAGAAGCTACGGCGGAGGACCTGAAGTCGGCGGCGAATCGCTGGCTCGCGGACGGGGTCTACGTTCTCGAGGTGCATCCGTTCCCGCCTTACGACGCCGCTTCGGCCGAGGTCGATCGCACCAAGGCGCCCGAGCCCGGCTCGCCGCCCGAGCTCCGGCTTCCCAAATTCCAGCGGGCCACGCTCGCGAACGGGCTCAAGATCGTCCTTGCCGAACGGCACGAAGTGCCGCTGGTGAACTTCTGGATGACCTTCGATGCGGGCTACGCGGCTGACCAGTTTGCCTCAGCCGGAACCGCCAGCATGACCACCGCAGTCCTGGACGATGGCACTGCCACGCGCACCGCCCTCGAAATCAGTGACGAGCTCGCGAGGCTGGGAGCGGAATTAAGCGCCAACTCCAATTTGGATATTACCGCCGTCCGCCTCTCGGCGCTGAAGTCCAAACTCGACGCTTCGCTCGAGCTCTTTGCCGACGTCATCCAGAATCCATCGTTCCCCGAAGTCGATTTCCGGCGGCAGCAGAAACAGCAACTCGCGGCCATCCAGCGTGAGGAAAACACGCCGGTCCAGATCGCGCTGCGAATCTTTCCGCGATTGCTCTACGGCGAGACGCACGCTTACGGCAATCCCCTCACCGGCTCGGGCACGCCGGCCAACATTGAGAAGATGACGCGAGAGGACCTGGCCACGTTCCATCGCCAGTGGTTCAGGCCCAACAATGCAACGCTGATTGTAGTGGGCGATACGACCCTCAGCGAAGTGACGCCGAAACTTGAAAGAGTCTTTGCGGGCTGGCAGCCCGGCGAAGTTCCACGGAAAAACATCAGCCCGGTCCAACTTCCCGCCAGACCAACGGTTTACATCATCGACAAACCCGGCGCGCTGCAATCCGTGATCATTGGCGGGCACGTTGCGCCGCCCACGGCCAATCCGCGAGAAATTGCCATCGAAGCCATGAACGAGGTGTTGGGCGGAACGTTTGGCGCGCGCATCAATATGAACTTGCGCGAGGACAAGCACTGGACGTATGGCGCGATGAGCCGCATGGTCGGCGCCAAGGGACAACGACCCTTCTTCGTGATTGCGCCCGTGCAGTTGGACAAGACGAAAGAAGCGATGGCGGAAATCGACAAAGAGTTGCGCGGCCTTCTGAGCGAGCGGCCCGCTACGCCGGAAGAGCTGGCCAAAGTGCAGGCGAACGAAACGCTCAGCCTGCCCGGCTCGCGCGAGACCATGAACGCCGTCGGGCAATCCATCATCGACCTCGTGCAATTCGGCTTGCCAGACGACTGGTACGAGACCTATGCCGGCAAAGTCCGCGCGCTAAGAACTGCCGACATCGACGCCGCCGCCAGAGAAGTGATTCACCCCGAGAGCGTCGCCTGGGTTGTGGTTGGCGACCGCGCCAAAATCGAAGCCAGCGTGCGCGAGTTGAATCTCGGCGAAGTGAAATTCCTCGGCACGGATGGAAAGCCTCTCTCTTGAGCCTGGGCCGGCGGGAAAAGTCTGGTAGCGCTACCGGGAATCGAACCCGGGTTTTCAGATTGAGAATCTGACGTCCTAACCCCTAGACGATAGCGCCGTCATGGAAGCTGTCAGCTCTCAGCAGTCAGCAAACGTTGAGAGCGCGACCGGAACATCACACAAACCATTTTGCCATTGATAGCGCCTGTCTGACAACTGATTGCTGATACCAGATGGCTGAAAGCTGAGAGCTTATTCAGAACTTCGTCATCGACGAGAAATTGAAATCGCGCACTTTCATGGCGGGCACGACCATGTCGAACGATTCCTCGCCGGACGTGCGCTGGGGCGGGCCCAACGCTTCCACCTGATTGAGCATTTCGATCACGCTCTGGTTGAACCGCAAGTTCTTCACGCCGTGGCGCACCTCGCCGCCCTCGATCCAGAAAGTGCCGTCCCGGGTCATGCCGGTAAGAAGTTTTTGATACGGGTCAACTTCGCGAATGTACCACAGTCGCGTCACCAGAAGGCCGCGGTCGGTGGAGCGAATCATGTCCTCGACGCCCGCCTGGCCTCCCTCCATCACGATGTTCAGCGCCAATTCGCCATATTCATTGGGCAGCGGGAGACCGTGGCCCGTCGGCTCGACGCCGGCTTTGTGCGCGGTGGAGCGCGCGTAGACCACGTTTTTCGCCACCCCTCCTTCGATCAGCGTGACGCGGCGGCGGGGAACGCCCTCGCCGTCAAAGGCCGCGCCACTCTGTCGCGGATGGTACACGTCGTCGTACACGTTGATGTTTTCGCCGAAGATTTTCTGGCCCACGCGGTCGGTCAGGCAGCTTCGCTGCTCGAGCACCGCCAATCCACTGAAGTCCATAAACAAAAACCCGAGCAGGTCGAGCACGGCGGCCGGCTCGAGGATGACGGTATATTTTCCCGGCTGAATCTCCGTCGGCGCGCGGCTGGCCAGGGCCTTTTGCGCGGCGCGCTCCGCGAGCTTTTCCGGCTCGAGTTCCGCGACGTCGGGCGAGGTCTTTTTGGCCCAGCCGGAGCTTGTGTCGGCGAGCATCATGGTCACTGAGAACTCCGATAGCGTCTCCTGATGGTAGGCAGTCAGCCCGCGGGAATCGAAGAGCGCCGAAACCACAGCGCCGCTCGAGAAGACTCCCGCCGTGGTCAGGTGGTGTTTCTCTGCGCGCGCCACCGTCTGCCGCACCACTTCCGCCCTCTCCCGCGGGCTGAGTTCAGCGGTGTTCTCGAAGAAGCGGCTGAGCGATTGATACGTCTGCGGGCCGAGCATGGGCAGCATGTCCGGGTCGGGCGGCTGCAACCGCGCCAGGGCGAGCACCGACTCGCAAACCCGGCGGATGGACTCTTCGTCAAACTTGTTGGTGGTGGCCCGGGCCGTGCGTTTCTCCACCACTGCGCGCACCGAGAGGTATTGCCCTTCCTCCGTCACATTTTGGTGGATGATGTTGTTGGCAAAGCGAGTAAGCGAATAAGACGAAGATCCGATCATGGCCTCCGTCTCGTCGGCGGTCGAGTACTTGAGGACTTTTTGGAAGAGTTCTTGGGCGCGTTGGCGGGAGAGCATCATTGAGCGATTGGGTGATCGGGTGATTGAGTGATTGGACCACTGGGTGACTGGGCGATTGAGCGATTGGGCGATTGCTTTGCCTGGCGCTTTCTTGAGGTTTGTTGAGACGCAGAAAAGACCCGTATCAGTTCGCCTGCCTCCGTGAGCAAGCCCTTCATCTTCTGGCTCTCGATAATGCCGACGTCGACCAGCAGCTCCAGCCAAAACTCGGTCTCGTCGGCTTCCTCGAGAACGACGCCAATCCTGGAAAGAAATTCAGCCCGGGAGCGGGCTCGGCACACGGCCCGATAGTTGGCTGCGACCGACGTGCCTGAGCGCGGCACCTGCTTTCCGAGGACGCGCGCCTCGTCCGTTTTAGGTAGAGACCTGAACAACCTAACCATGCGAATCGCAAACTTCTTGGTTCGCTCTCTCAATTCTTGCGGCCGACTCTTCACTTGTTCATTCATGTCTTCGCCTCATGGCGTAATCGCTCAATCACTCAATCACTCAATCTCTCAATCCCCATAAGCCACTCCGACCTTTACTTTTCGAAACCTTGCCGGCGCCGCGCCGTGCCCCGTGCCGATCACTTGCGCGGGCTGGCCTTTGCCGCAATTGGGTGTTCCCCAGAGCGTCCAGAATTCCGGGCCGCAGATGGCGTCGCAAGAATTCCAAAACTCGGTGGTGATGCCACCGTAGCTGGGGTTCTTCAGCATGAGCGTCTTCTTGCCGCCCTTGATTTCCCAGCTAATTTCAGTGCCAAACTGAAAATTGCAGCGGCGGTCGTCGATGGACCAGCTTCGGTTGGTCTCGAACAAAATTCCGTCTTCGGTGTCGGCGATCAGGTCGTCGAGCTTCCACGTGCCCGGCAGCAGGCTGATGTTGGTCATGCGGATCAGAGGGATGCGATTCCATCCGTCGGCGCGCATGGTGCCGTTGGAGCGCGGCTGGCCCAGCGCCGCCGCCGTCTCGCGTGAAGTCAAGTAGCCTACAAACAGCCCGTCGCGGATGATGGGCGTGGATTGTGCGGGCACGCCCTCATCGTCATATGCAAAAGTGCCGAGTCCCGGCCCGTGCCCGGGCGTGGCGTCGGCCACCACGTTGACGATGTCGGAAGCGTATTTAAGCTTGCCCAGCTTGTCGACGGTGAGAAAACTCATTCCGGCGTAGTTGGCTTCCGATCCCAGCACGCGGTCGAGCTCGATGGGATGGCCAATCGACTCGTGCACTTGCAGGCCAAGCTGCGACCCGCCCAGAATGATGTCTTTCACGCCGGCCGGACACTGGTCCGCCTTCAGCAGCGCTACCGCTTCCTCCGCGATCCGCCCCGCGTTGGCCAAAAGGTCCAACTCCTCGATCAGCTCATAGCCCTTGTTCTGATACTGGCCGCCGAAGGAATTCGGATAAGACCGCTTCTGGATTTCGTTGCCCTCAAAAGCCGTGGCGGCAAAGCCAGCGCCCGTTTGGATTTTCTTCTGGTAGATTTCGGAGCCGAGGCTGGAGAGAAAAAGCTGTTCGACGCTTCGGAAATCCATCAGAGCTTCGGCCAGCGTCACGCCCTTCACGCGCAGCATTTCCGTGTCGATCTTGAGCAGCAAGTTCAGACAGGCTGCGACCGGAACCGTAAAGGGATCGATCGGGCAGGGACTCTTCCAGCGGTCGACGATTTTTTCTTCCGGCGCCAGGCGGACTTCATCCTTTTTGCACAGGGCGCTGGCGCACGCGATCTCCACTGCCTGCGCGGCGGCGCGGTCCACTCCAGTGCGAGTCAAGTCGTCGGTGGCCGCGAAGCCCCAGGCGCCGTCGGCAATCACGCGCACACCCAGGCCATAAGATTCCGATTCGCGCACTTGGGCGGGCTGAGCGTTTTTCGTGGAGACGTACCGCTGGCGGGCGTCCATGACGCGCACTTCCGCATACGAAGCCCCTCGGGCCAGCGCGGTGTTGAGCGCCCATTCGGCGTACTCCTTCATAGTCGGTCTTGGACTGTGGGCAAATTGGGTGATTGTGTGATCTGGTGATTGGGTGATTGTAAGATCCGGAAATCCGAAACTGGTGCGCCGAATTTCGATCTTCGAGTTTCGAATGTCGGCTTCAGGCAATCACTCAATCACCCAATCACCAAATCACGCAATGGGGATTATGTTCCTTCCGCCCACGAAGCCAGGTATTCCTCCTGCTCGCGGGTGAGCTTATCGATCGCGACGCCCATGGACTCGAGCTTTAGCCGAGCCACGTTTTGATCGATGTCCGCCGGCACGGCGTGGACCTTCGCCTCGAGCTTCTTGTGATTCTTGACGAGATGCTCGACCGACAGCGCCTGGTTGGCAAAGCTCATATCCATCACGGCGGCGGGATGGCCTTCCGCCGCGGCCAGATTGATCAGCCGGCCTTCGCCCAGCAGGTAGAGCTTGCGGCCATCGCGCAATGTGTACTCCTCCACAAAGTCGCGCGTGGCGCGCTTGCCCAGGGACATTTTTTCCAGACCGGGAATATCGATCTCCACATTGAAATGTCCGGCATTACAGATGATGGCGTTGTCTTTCATCAGTTTGAAGTGGTCGCTGGTGAGGATGGATTTGTCCCCGGTCAGGGTGATGAACACGTCGCCGATTCGGGCCGCCTCGGGCATGGGCATCACGCGGTAACCGTCCATCACCGCTTCCAGCGCTCGCGTGGGGTTCACCTCGGTAATGATCACGTCCGCGCCCAGGCCTTTGGCGCGCATGGCGACGCCGCGCCCGCACCAGCCGTAGCCGCTCACCACCACTCTCAAGCCGGCGAAGAGGATATTGGTGGCGCGGAGGATGCCGTCGATGGTGGACTGGCCGGTCCCATAACGGTTATCAAAAAGATGTTTCGTATCGGCATCATTAATTGAGATAACAGGAAATTTCAAAACGCCGGCCTTCGCCATGCTGCGCAGGCGGATGACGCCGGTGGTGGTCTCCTCGGTCCCGCCCAGGATTTTCGGGATCAGCTCCTGGCGCTTAGTGAGCACGGTGGTGACCAGATCCGCGCCGTCGTCCATGGTGATCTGCGGCTCGTGGTCGAGCGCGGTCACGATGTGCGAATAGTAGGTGCTGTGGTCCTCGCCTTTGATGGCGAAGACGGGAATGTTGTAATCCTGAACCAGCGAGGCGGCCACGTCGTCCTGGGTGCTCAAGGGATTCGACGCGCACAGCATCACGTGCGCGCCGCCGTCGCGCAGCGCGATCGCCAGGTTGGCGGTCTCGGTGGTCACGTGCAGGCAAGCGGAAATCCGAATGCCCTCCAGCGGCCGCTCGGTGATAAATCGCTTTCGGATGAGTTGGAGCACCGGCATCCACTGGTTCGCCCACTCGATGCGGGTTTTGCCCTTCGCGGCAAGTTTCAGGTCTTTTACGTCGCAGTTGACTTTCTTGGCTGAGGTCGTCTTGGTAGCCATCTAAAGTCCCGCCTCCCGCCGCAGGTCCGCGGCTTTATCGATTTTCTCCCACGTGAATTCGGGCTCTGAGCGGCCAAAGTGTCCGTACGCCGCCGTCTTCCGGTAGATCGGTCGCTGAAGGTCCAGACTTTTGATAATGCCGCGCGGCGTCAAATCGAAATGCTTCCGAACGAGGTCAACGAATTGGGCGTTCGCGATCTTTCCCGTGCCGAAGGTGTTGACCATCAGCGAAACCGGCTCTTTCACTCCGATCGCGTACGCCACCTGCACCTCGGCGCGTTTCGCCAGGCCCGCCGCCACAATGTTCTTGGCAATATAACGCGCCATGTAGCTGGCCGACCGGTCCACCTTGGTGGGGTCTTTTCCGGAGAAACATCCACCGCCGTGGTGAGCTGCGCCGCCGTAAGTGTCGACGATAATCTTGCGTCCCGTCAGCCCCGAATCGCCTACCGGCCCGCCGGTGACGAAGCGCCCGGTCGGGTTGATGTGGTACCGCGTGTTCTTGTCCAGCATGTGCGCCGGCAGCACCGGCTTGATCACACACTCCATCACCCCATCTCGAAGGGTCTCGTTTGAGACTTGGGCTGTGTGTTGGGTCGAGACCACCACCGCGTCCACGCGCACGGGCCTGGAACCTTCATACTCCACGGTGACTTGGGATTTTCCATCAGGGCGGATAAAGTCGAGGGTCTTCTTGCGGCGGGTCTCAGCGAGACGCATGCACAGCTTGTGCGCCATCATGATGGGAAACGGCATCAACTCGTCCGTTTCGTCGCAAGCGTAGCCAAACATCAGGCCTTGGTCGCCCGCCCCGCCCGTGTCCACGCCCTGGGCGATGTCCGGGGATTGCCGCGTCATGTTGATGTCCAACTCGCAGTCGTCCGCGGTGAAGCCGCCGTCGGCATCCGTGTAACCGATGTGGCGAACAGTCTCTCGAACGAGTTCTTCAATGTCGGGCTTGGCCGTAGTCGTCGTCTCGCCCATCACGTAGACCCTGCGACCCTTGGCCATCGCTTCGCAAGCTACGCGGCCCGCGGGGTCGTCGGCCAGGACCGCATCCAACACCGCATCCGAAATCTGGTCACAGAGTTTGTCCGGGTGGCCCTCGGTAACCGATTCCGAGGTGAATAAGTACTTTTCCTGTGGATCAGGCACAGAATTTCTCCTTCGCGTGATTTCTATGGGGGATGAATTTCATGCGGGCAAACCAGGAATGTTAACAGCGGGTGTTCGAGACTGTCAACGATTTTGTCTTTCGAGAACATGCGCTTTCAGCCTTTCAACGGCTTCAACCCCTCCACCGGCCAAGCCTACCCGAAGTTCGACAAAATGATTCCGACCTTGCCGTCAGCCGGGCTGGTCGTAGAATTTTGACGGCAAGATATCCCATCACCGAGCAACAAGGCGAGGCCCACACTAATCCAAAATCCAAAATCTAAAATCCAAAATCCCATGCTGTGACCGCAATCACTGCGGTCCTCTGAGCCTGCCGTCACGATGGAATAGCCCGTACTGAAGCAGTTTGGCAGGAGGAAGCACCGATGACGTTCAGCCGAAGAATACTGATCGCTTGTTTGTTGATGGCACTCACCCCAATCGCGGGAGCGGGGCAAGGTCAGGACGCCGAGGGCAGTAAGGATCATCCGCTGATTTCGCGCTATCCCGGCTCGATCATCGGAGCCTATTTCCAGAAGGACTTTGATGAATTCACCCTTCCGCTCGGCAAGCTCGCTGACGAGAAATTTGCCAAGAGCCAGCATCTGGAAGGGAAGCTCACCCGCATCGTTTACGCGGCGCCCGAGGGACGCTCGGTGCTGGAGGTCTTTCGCAACTATCAAGGCGCGCTCAAGAAGGCCGGGTTCGAGACGCTCTTTACTTGCGGCCCGCAGGAGTGCAGCGGGTCGGGGGGGACGACGGCCAGAGTGTACGGCACGGGTGATTACGACGATTACTGGGGACCCGACCACGGGATTCGATACCTCTCTGCGAAGCTCGGGCGGCCAGAGGGTGACGTCTATGTGAGCTTGCTGGTTGACGACCAAGGCGGGAATGGCCGACCCAATGTCGAGCTCTACGTCATCGAAATGAAACCGATGGAGGGCAACCTCATCACCGTGGACGCGGCATCGCTGGCGAACGATATCACCCGCACCGGCCACGCTTCGGTTTACGGGATCCTGTTCGACACCGGCAAAGCCGACATCAAGCCGGAGTCGGATGCGACGCTGAAGGAAATCGCCAAGCTGTTGCAAGCGAACACAACGCTGAAACTTTACGTGGTCGGGCACACGGACAACCAGGGCGCGCTGGACATGAATATGGACCTGTCCAAACGGCGCGCCGACGCAGTGCTCGCTGCGCTCACCACCCAATACCGTGTGCCGGCCGCCAGGCTGCGCGCCTTCGGGAACGGCCCGTACTCGCCGGTGGCGTCGAACGACAACGAGGAGGGCCGCGCCAAAAACCGCCGCGTCGAATTGGTCAAGCAGTGAGGCCAGACGGCGCGCGGGAGTCACCGACGCGCCACGGAGAGGAAGCATGAGGAATTCGTGGTTATTGCTGGTTGCCTTGCTTGCCGCTGCTGGCGCGGCCCCGCGTCAGCAGGAGGAGCCGCCAGCGGTGAGTCCGGCGTTTTCCGTCGGCATCAGCGCGGCGCAAGATGTGGTCAGGTCGGGTTCCGCCGTCACGGTCAGGTCTGTGGTGACGAACATCTCCAATCAGAAGATCTGGGTCGTCAGCCTCGGCGAAGACGTTGAGTACCATGTCTGGGACAGTCGCGGCTTCCCTGTACGGCGTGCAAATCCGAGGGTCGAACGTGCAAGACTCCAGCTCCAAGTGGACAAACACGGCGAGCACGTGGTCGTGCCGTACATCATGGCGCGCGGCGTGTGGTTCGCCGTGCAGCCGGGACAGACCGTTGAGGACGACCTCGTAATCTCCGAATTCTATGAGCTCACGCGACCCGGTAAATATACAATCCAGGCTCTGCGCCCCGATCCCCAAAGTCACGCCGTGGTGAAATCGAATACGATTACGCTGACCGTCATCCCTTGACCCTTTGGACGGTCGCAGATCGCCGCCACGCTCAGCGCGCTTTCGCAGGCCCGGACGACATCGGCGCGGGCGCCACTACGTAAACGTACTCCAGCGGCTCATTGCCCGTGTTGGCCATGTTGTGGCGGGTCGCGGGAGGAAAATAAACGAGAGCCTGCGCGGCCACGCTGCGCGCGGCTTGTCCTTCAAGGCGCGCTTCGCCCCGGCCACGCAGCACTACCAGAGCTTCCTCGTTTTGTCCCGTGGTGTGCCAGCCGACCGATTCGCCGGGTTTCAAGCGGACGAACCCGCTTCGCATCCCCGCCGTCTGCGGCGCCCCTTTCAGTAACGGGCAATCTCCGCCCGCGCATTTGAGGGCCAGCGTGAGCGGCTGCGGCCCAGGCGCTTGGGAGGCAAGAGGCACGAAGGCGAGGCAGAGCAGCATCGAAGTTCCCGCGATAAGTTGGATCTGTTTCATGGTTTGTTCCTTTCAAAGGAATGGAAAAGCCGCAAGGCTGGAGAGCGAGCCTTGCTCTACAGCTTCGCTGATAGAATAGCAAGAACGAAGGGATGAACTCGCGTAGAGGAGAGGCTTCATGAAAATTGCCGCGGTGCAGATGGATATCACGATTCTCGAGAAGGAGAAGAATCTCGCCAAGATCCTGGCCAGGCTCGAAGAGGCTGCCGGCGCCGGCGCGCGGCTGGTCGTCTTTCCGGAGTGTGTGCTCACGGGCTACTGCTTCACGAGCCGTGAAGAGGCTTGGCCGGTCAGCGAAACGGTTCCCGGACCCTCCAGCGAGAAGATCCGAGCGGCCGCAGCGCGCCTCGAGTGTTCCGTCATCTTCGGACTGCTCGAGCGCGAGGGCAACAAGATTTACAACGCCGCCGCCGTGGTCACGCCGCAAGGAATTCTCGGGACCTACCGAAAGGTGCATCTGCTATGCCTCGGCATCGACCGTTTCGACACGCCGGGCGACAAGGCGTTCCCCGTTTTTGAAATCCCCGATGGCCGCGATCGTGCGGCGGCCAAAGTGGGAATTAACATCTGCTTCGATTGCAGCTTTCCGGAATCGGGCCGCGTGGTGAAGCTGAAGGGCGCGCAAGTTCTCGCCATCCCCACCAACTGGCCGATCGGCTCCGATGTCTGGCAGCACACACCCAAAGTTCGTGCCGCGGAGAACCACATGGTGGTGATCGCGGCAGACCGCGTGGGCGAAGAACGCGGGTTCCGCTTTGCGGGCCACTCACAGATCGTCGATTTCGCCGGGCAAGTGCTCGCCGAGGCCGACGACACCGCAGAGACCATCATTTACGGCGAGGCCGATCTCGCCGCCGCGGATGATAATCGCGTCGTCCGTGTCCCCGGCGAATGGGAATTCAACCGGATCGCGGCGCGACGGCCCGACATGTATGCCGAAATCACTGAACCGCGGACCAACGCAACAGCAAAGGGCGGAAGCTAGAATTCAAAATTAAAAATTAAAAACGAAGTACCTCTGAGAATCCCCGTTTTGAATTTCGCATTTTTAATTGAGCTCCGGACCCTCCTCGGTCTTCGCTACTTCCCGCAGACGCGTGATACGCCACAGCAGCGCAAACAAAAAAATCGGCAGCACGGTGAAGCGCAGCATAAATTGGAGGGCGGCGCGCGCGCTATCTCCGGTCAAGAAACCCTGCGCGAGCCGAAGCGAGACCACGCTCGCCAGGAACATGAGCAAGAGCACCAGCACGATGACACTCGCTGGCGAAATGCGGGCGCGCGACGCAGCCGCTCTGGCCCTCCTTGGGCTGACCCTTTCCCCGCGGCGAGGCCGGCGGAGACGCGCCACCAACCAATTGAGCCAATCCGGAACGATGATGACGGCGATCATCACCACGTACACCCACCAGCGGAGCACGAGTTGTTGGGAATCGTAAATCGAAAACAAGATGGGGTGCGAATAGTTGAGCACGTAACCATCGGCAAGGTCCAGCAAATGCCGGACGGCGAATTCCGGCAGCGCCACAAGATAACGCGGCGTCTCGATATAGTAGGGAATGTTGTTGGCCACAAACGTGGCGAGCAAGCTGGCCCAAAACACCAGACCCGCTCGGGCTCCGAATCGCCAAGCTCGCTCAAACGTCACGGGGTCGAGCGAAGAAACGTGACCCGCAAAGAAAGCAAAAACAAAAAACACGAAGACTCCGTTGCCGGCCTGAAGAAAGCCCAGGCCTCGCACACGGCACAGCAGAGCCATTCCGAGCAAAGCCGCCGCAGCGGCAGCGCGCAAAATTCGGACACGATCCAGCCGGCCGCAGGCAAAGCGGCGAAAAGTCAAAAAGAGGCCCGCAATCGCCGCAAGCCACGCGACTACGAGAAGCAATCCACGGGCCTCCATCCGCAGTCCGCGCGTCTCATCCGGAAGCCCCACCGCGCGGCGAAACCAGTTGAGCACTTCGCGGTGAATGCCCCGGTCCTGCAACTCGGTGAAATGGTCGGAGGTCGGCGAAACGCCCAACCGCCGCGCGGTGCCGCGCGCAAAGTCGCCGACCGTGGTGTCTTCGCGCGCGTCGGTCGAGGCGCTCTCCCTGAAGACGCCTCGCATGTGGTCAAGCCCCTCGCGGAATTCGTCGTAGAGTCCGACGGCCCACAAGAGATTGCGTGGCTCACTCAGCGTGACGTCCGCATCCATGCCAATGGAAGCCACCGCAGCGATCTTGGGGTCCGCCATGCCGGTCTCGATCACCAGCGATCCGCCCACCGAGTGGCCCGCCAGGACGATGCGGTCCGGATCAACCTCGGGCATGGAGCGCAAGTAGGCCACCGCCGCCGTCAGGTCGGCGCGCAGCGTCTCCTGCGTGCGCTCGCGCAGCAACTGGCGATTCTCTTCCGGCGCGCGGCCGCGCCAGTTGAAGGTGAGGACCACGAATCCGTCCTTCACCAATTCCAGGTCCATCATGCGTCCGTATTCCGGCGAATCGTTTATCGGCTGGCACACCACCGCCGCGGGCGCGCGTTGGAACTTTGCCGGGTCAGGGATATAGACGATCACCCAAAGCGGCACGCCGAGGCGGTCCTTGATTCGGATGTATTCAAGCTGATATGAGGGCAGGGGAATCGAGACCGCCAGCAGCGCGAACAGAACACACACGCCCCAGGTCGTGGCCCAGGCAGGAGGGACAAAGCGGCGCATTGGCATTATGCTCTCTCTTCGGAGCGCGTGCGCTGCAGTCGGCAACGCCCTGCGCGAATCGTCGGATTGTTGATACCGAAGTTCACCAAGCGTCGAGATTATCGGTTATCATCGTGGAAGCGTCAATCGCGCGGAGGCGGGTTTGAGTCCGGTTGCACACTTGCAATATGGCTGGTGGTTTGCTCACTGGGCGGAACTCAATCGTCGCGAGCGGGCTGCTGTCGCGCTGGCCGGCGCGGCCTGCGACCTCGACGGCCTGTCGCTCTTCGGCGGCAGCGACACCTACTATCGATATCATCACATGCTTTTTCACAACGCCGGGGCCGCCCTGGCGGTCATTCCGCTGGCCGGAATATTTTTCTGGCGCCGCCCACGCGTATGGCTGCTCGTCGTGTTCGCATTTGCCGCGCATGTCGTGGAGGATTACTTCAGCATCCCGTGGGACATGCGTCCGTGGGCGCCCTTCAGCGCCACCGTCGTCAATCTCGGAACCCACGTCCCCGCTTGGGTCGTGCAAGACGTCTTTCAATCCATTGCGGTCCTTTTCATCCTTGGGATCACGATTTGGATTTACCTCCGCCATCACCGCACGCCGCTCGAGATTATTTCTCCCGCCTTCGACCGCCTCATCATCGGCTACGCGGTGCTGCCGTGGCGGAACCGTTGCGCCGACTGCGGCCGCCGCGCTCACTTCCGCTGCGCCCAATGCGGCCGGACGATCTGCGCCGAACATGGGAAAATGCGCCGCGGCTTCAGAGTGCAATGCAAGCAATGCCCGCAAGCGAGTCTGCCCATCACCGCGCCAAATGTTGTTGGAATGAACTGAGGAAAATCGAGATGGGTCGGCTCCTCGGCCCGGACTCGAACCTGGAACCCTTCGGTCAACAAGCTAGCTGAGCCAATCTATCTCGTTCGGAGATTCATTACCGTCAGCCGTTAGAGTTCGTCGCTGTGCTCACCGCTGGAGCGTTTGCGGCCACTTGGCGTATTGCGGCGCACACGCAACTTACTCGCTTGATGGCAGTCGCCGGGAGCAGCCTGGAGAATAACTTGCTAAAGAATATGGTCGGCCCGTGGGGACTCGAACCCCAGACGTCTACCGTGTCAATCCGCAGTTGATTGATTTCTCAACAACTTACAGGTGCTCATAGGGGCTGCTAACTCCGCGAAGTGCTTGTAAGTTCGTTCAGCATCGGGTTGGTCTTCGGGCTGGCACCCAACCTCTTTAGCGCTCAATTGAGCGCAGGCGGGAATCGGTCTTCCAAGCCGCCCACGCCATCCCAGCTTGACCGGTGGGGTATGGTCTCCGTCATGGACTCTGCCAAGACGGACCCTTAGCTGCGCCACTGGGTGCTCCGGAAGGCGGCCGCCCCTTACTGCTTCTCGCAGTCCGGGGCCTTCCTATGCTCGACGATTTCTTTGTAACTTACCGCGAGTTCGTCGTCTGCGTGGAGGGCAGTATCTAGCAGCGGTTCGTTGTCAAGCCTTCCGAACAAAAGACCCGCTTCGTCGTCGCAGGAATCCACCCGTACTCACATCCACTCGCTCTCGCCTGTCAACTCATCTTGGAACTTGACCTTGACGTAACCACCGGATTGAAACTTTGGTATATTGCCATTTCCTATCGATTCCTATGAATGTCGAGCCGCGCTTTCAGCTTCCGCTCCAGGATTCGATGCGTCCGTGTCAGACGCCTTCCCTTGAATTCGTGTTCCCAGAAGCTCCAAACCGCAAAGCCCATTTTCCGCAAGGCCCTTCGGTTAGTTCGGTCACGTTTGCGGTTGCGGGCCAATTTCGGAAGCCAATATTTCATATTTGATTTTGGCTTATGGCCGTGTTCAGGGCAACCGTGGAAGAAACACCCGTCCGCGAAGATTGCTAGATGCAGGCTAGGGACAACCACGTCAGGCTGCCCTGGAAGGGTGCGCACGTTATTTTCTATTCGCCACCTTCCGCCCAGGGTCTCCCGGACCAATGCGCACAGCCGCGCCTCCGGAATCGTGCCCGAGCTCCTGATGCGCGACATGATTTCGCTGCGCTCTTCGCGAGTGAAAATGTCGGCCATTTCGCCTTTTCAAGCTTCGCATTTAGGCTTCTGTCGCCTGCTGGTATACGCAACCGGGCATCCTAAATCGCTGACCCTAACATGTGCCCTCACGGCCATTCCACATCGAGGGCGTAGATTTTCGAGATGACTTTGGATTACCGGGCTTGCAGCCAGCGGCGCTCTCCCACATGGAGGGCACAGATTTCCCGGATGAGTTTTGAGAGTGTGTGCAACGGCGAGTGATGCGGAGCCTAAGGCGAGCCCGGGAGCAAGGAAACGAGGCGAACCACTTGGCTCTGCCGTGTCACGCGCATCTTGGTGTAGATAGATTTCAATTGGAATCGAACCGTTTCGTAGCTGACGCGAGTGCGCTCGGCGCTCATCCCGATGGAGAACATCGGCACGGTCGAGCAGCGGTACAATCAATGGCTGTCGCCGTTGTTTGCCATCGTGTGAAGCATAGCATAGGATAGCGGTCACTTTTAGGGCATGCTCCAACGGCCGCTGAGAGATTTCATGAAGTACGTTCTGGTTGCACTGCTATCAGCCGCGTGTCTTTGGGCTGCGACCGATCCCGCAGCCATCGTGGAGGCGAACTCCGGCCTTGAGCTCGCTCGTCAGGGCAAATATGAACTTGCCATACCCCATTACCGGGCGGCCATTGCGTTGGATCCCCAGCTACCCGGCATTCACCTCAATCTCGGCCTGGCCTATTTCAAGCTGGACAAATTGCCCGAGGCCGCTTCCGAATTCGAACAGGCCACAAAAGCCGACCCCACCAGCTTTCAGGCCCGAGTGTTGCTTGGAATGAGCTATTACGGCAGCCGCAGATTCGATGCCGCCGCGGCCCAACTGAAAGTTGCAGCCACGCAGCAGCCCGACAACACCGAGTTGCGGCACAAGCTGGCCCAGAGTTACTTGTGGTCCGGTCAATGCCAGCTTGCGACCAGCGAGTTCCGCTTTCTGCTGGCCAAGAACCCGGAGTCCGCACCCGTTCACATGCTCTTAGGCGAGGTGCTCGATGCGGCTAACCAGGAAGACGAGGCCACGGCGGAGTTTGAAGCTGCAGTGAAAGCCTCGCCTCGGGAGCCCGAGGTTCACTTCGGTCTTGGATACCTCTACTGAAAGCGGAAGCGTTACGAAGATGCCTGCCGCGAATTTCAGGCAGAATTGGCTAATCAACCCCAGGACACCCAGGCCTTGGCATACTTGGGCGACGCCGAAATGCATGCGGGAAACGAAAAAGAAGCCGAGGAACATCTGCGACGGGCGTTGAAGTTGGATCCGAATTTTCGGCTCGCGCATCTGGATCTGGGCGTCCTTCTGGCGAGCAGGAACGATTACACTGGAGCTGAGCGTCATTTTCGTGAGGCGATCCGCATCGATCCGTCGAAGCCTGACGCGCATTACCGTCTCGGCACGCTTTGGCATTCGTTGAGCCGCAAAGCAGAAGCTAATGCCGAGTTTGCCAAGGTGAAAGAGTTGGCAAAAGAAGAGCAGCAAGCGCCGCTCATCAAGATACCGGGGCGCGGGAGCGAGCCAACGCCGTGAATCGGGCATCGCTCGGACGTCGCGGCAGCAGCGTCCTGGCACGGTCGGTGGCCAGGTGGCCGTTTCTCTGGACGGCGGGCGCGTTGTTGGCCACCGTTTGGTTGAGCGCATCCAGCCGGAACACGGAATCACCCATCCATTTCGTTTATCGGCCGATCGATTTCAAGCTCGACAGTTGCGAGACGCCGGAGCGCCATGCGCCGGAAACCATGGCCGGCGGGGTGGCTGTTTTTGACTATAACAACGACGGCTATCTGGATGTTTTCTTCACCAACGGAGCCGATATTCGCACGTTGAAAAAGGCCTCTGCAAAGTACTCCGACCGGCTCTTCGAAAACGACGGAAAAGGCAACTTCAAGGATGTCACCGAAAAGGCCGGTCTCGCGGGTGTAGGCTTCGACAACGCCGTCGCGATCGGCGATTACGATAACGACGGTTATGAGGACATATTCGTGGGCGGCGTTCACGACAACCGGCTATACCATAACAACGGCGACGGCACGTTCACGGATGTCACGGCGAAGGCGGGGCTGAACAAGCCAGACAGCCAACATGGCCCGTTGTGGACGGTCGGCGCGGCTTGGCTGGATGTGAACAACGACGGGCTTTTGGACCTTTTTGTGGTGAACTATCTCGCTTGGGACATCAACACTGAACGCCCCTGCGAGGCGGCGCCGGGCCGGTTCGACTACTGCCATCCGAAATTCTATAAGCCCACCCCCAATCAGTTGTTCCTCAACAATGGCGACGGGACTTTCCGTGATGTTTCGGAGGAATCAGGAATCCGCGCTTATCCCGGAAAGGGGATGGGCGTGGGAGTCGCGGATTACGACCTCGACGGGCTGACGGACATCTTCGTGACGAACGACAAAATGAATAATTCGTTCTTTCATAACAAGGGCGGCGTCCGATTTGAAGAAATCGCATTCGAGTCCGGCGTCGCGATGGCCGAGAACGGCCAGTTCATTTCGGGCATGGGCGTGGATTTTCGAGATCTTGATAACGATGGTTATCCGGACATCTTCTTCGTGGCGCTCGATGGCGAGACTTTTCCCTTATTCCGGAATTTGGCGGGGCGCGGATTCAGCGATATCACTGATGCAAGCGGCCTGGGCCGGCCCAGCCTGCGCATGGGGGGCTACTCGCCCACCATCGCCGATTTCGATAACGATGGATGGAAGGACATCTTTGTCACGCGCGGGCACGTTCAGTCGCTGGACTATGCTCCACGAGCGCAGGTGGCGCAGCCTAACACCGTGTTTCGGAATCTTGGCGGGAACAAATTTCAGCCACTCACTGCGGAAGCCGGTTTATCGGCGCAGCCGCCCAGCCGGCATCGCGGCTCGGCTGTGGGAGGCCTGAACGGGGACGGGCGTCTGGACATCGTGGTCAGCGCCATCAGCGCCCCTGCCGAGATTTGGATCAACGACAGCCCGGGGGGCAATCACTGGCTGGAGTTCAGGCTGGAGGGCACGAAGAGCAATCGCGACGGTATCGGAGCCAGGATCAAGGTGGAAGCCGGAGGGACCATCCAATACAATCAAGTCTCATTCGTCGCCGGCTACGCTTCTTCAAGTGCCGGACCCACTCACTTCGGGTTAGGCCCGAACAAGTCTGCCGACTCGGTGGAAATCCGCTGGCCATCAGGTATCACGCAGGAACTCAAAAACGTGCCCGCCGATCAGATTGTCAAGGTGAAAGAGCCACCCAGGTAGCCGGGGACGACCCGGTTCATTCACGAAAAAAACCGGCCAGCAGTCTCGCTAACGAGGCTACTGGCCGGACGGAGGTAGTTAAAACCTTGTCCCCTTTGTGCGTGGGGCCGATGTTAGGACCCCGCCCCGCCCCGCGATGGGCGCACGAGCGGAGTGAAGTGCTCAATGCGTCTAGAAGTACAGCTTCAACCCCAGTTGCAGCGTCCTCGGGTCGGCGGCGCCAGTGACCTTGCCAAAGGTACCAGACGAGAAGCCGCTGTCGACGGAGTTCCATTGCACGTGGTTGAACGTGTTAAAGCTCTCGAAGCGAAGTTCGAGACGGCTGCCGCGCGCTTCGCTAATCGAGAAGGTCTTGAAGAGCGAGATGTTCCAGTTGTCGCGGCCAGGACCGTAGACCGCGTCGTACCCAAGAGTGCCCCAATCTCCGGGCGTCGGTGTCGAAAAAGCCGACTTATCGAACCACGCACCCTCGGTCTTTGGATACGAGACGCTCCCCGTAAGGTCCGGCCGGTTCGTGGCAGTGGGGAGACCATTGCCGCCGGCCGTCCCGCCCAGAGTGATGTTCATCGGCGAGCCAGTCTCGGCAGTGACGATGCCTGACAGTTCCCATCCGCCCAGCCCCGTTCTCAGGGCGTGGTTTGGACTGTTCTTGAGAAGCGGGATCTGGTAGATGAAGTTGGTGACGAAGACCTGCCGACGATCGAATACGGGCGGCCCGAGATCGTAATTGCGGTTGTAAGGATTTGAGCTGCTATCGAGATCCCAGCCGTTCCCACCATTCCCGGTGGTCGGGTCAATAGCCTTCGAATACGTGTAGGCGACCTGGAGCGAGAGGTCGCTCTTGATCTGTCCGTGGAGGCTAATCTGGAGTCCGTTGAAATGCGCGTTTTCCGCATTTGAAGCCAGGCTGATATCGTGGAAACCGAGATACGGTACCAGTGTGTTGTAAGTGGAGCCGCCGTTCGCGATCAGAGCTGCCAAATCGGACTCGGGCGGGTTATTGACGTGTTGGTAGTAGCTCTGATGCCGGTTCTGGTTCCCGACGTAAGCCACGGACAAGACGGTCTTGGCCCCCAACTGGCGTTCCACGCCAATGCTGTACTGGTCGCTTACCGGTAGCTTATAGTAAGTATTCGAGAGCCCAGTAAAGCTGGCCACAACGACCGGTGCAGGTGGGATAGTCACCGTGGTGCCGGTGGCAAGGTTGGTCTTGGGGTTCTCAAAAGAGACGTTGTTGAGCGTGACGGCTGAACTAAATGGAACGTCCGTACCCCCGTCGTACATGTCGTTGCCCTGTACGCGCTCGTACATGATGCCGAAGCCGCCGCGAATAACGGTCTTGCCCGAGGCCGTGAGATCATAGGCAAAGGCGATGCGCGGCCCAAAAGCGGCCCAGTGGTTGCCCACCATACCCTTAGGAATTCCGGGCTTTCCGGAGAGGCCCACGCCGTTCAAATAGAATTGGTAGCCCGTCAAGATGGGATTGGGACTCGTGCCCAGGGCGCCCGCTGCAGGGCCACTGGGGTCGATCGTGCCATTCGCCAGAAAGGTGGCCGCGTCGGCCGGGTTCCACAGGTTGGGATAGAAGTTCGAATATCGGTTGTTCGCCTCGTAGGTATGCGGGACTCCATCCCACCGCAGGCCCAGGTTGAAGGTCAGGCGCTTGGTGGCACGCCAGTTATCCTGAACATAAGCCGCCCAGGAAATGTTGTTCCAGTGACCGCTGTCGTGAACGCCGTTCTCGCTATAACTGTTGGAATAACCCAGCAGGAAGTCCGCAAAGTCATCCCCGGTGTAGAAGCCGTTGAAGCCGAACGAGCCCTGGGTACCGGCGAACACGTCCTGGATCTTCTTGTAGAGCGCCCAACTGCCCCCCATCTTGAGTTGGTGAGACCCTTTCACCCAGGAGACGTCGTCGCGGATCTGGTAATCGTCCGCCTTGTTAACCCAGGGAACCCAATTGGCAGTGTAGTTTGTTCCCGTAGCGCCACCCAGGGAAACCGCTGGGATGCGGTTGTCGATGTTCGGGCCCGTAAACACCCTGTTGAACGTGAACCCGCTGGGCGCTGCGTACGTGCCAATGGAAAGGATGTTGATGCGGTTGCCGTTATAGTTAAACGCAGTCTCGTTGATCAGCGTGGGGCTAATGGTGTAGGTCGCATGCGCCACGCCGCTATAAGAGGGATTGCCGAACGTGTTGCCAATGCTGGGCACGCTATCGCCACTCCACATGGTGGTGCCGTAGGTTTGCAAGATCTGTTCGGAAATCCAGTGTCCGAAAATCGAGAACTTGTCGCTGAACTGGTGATCAATCCGGGCAGTCTCTTCCTTGACGTTCGTGGGTGAATTGTTGCCGCCCCTGTATTGCAAGACCCCAGTTGTGCCAGTCGATACAAGGTTTGTAGTAGGGAAAATCTTGGAAGTGTTCAGCAGGAGTTGCGCGTTCGGGTCGAGTAACGCCGAAGGGATCGTGTTGTTGGTGAATGGAACTAAGACGGCTGGGACGTAGCCTGACGGCGGACTCGCCGGAGGTGGCCCGCAAGCGCCACCGGAGTCAGCCGTGCTGAGGGTTTGACCGACGGCTGTATATTCTGCAGCAAGCGTCGTCGAGACTGCGTTCGAGCAGGGCGTGTGCAGTGTGGCATTGGTCAGCGCGGCAGGAAACACACCACCGTACTGGCTCGGGTCAGGAACGTTCGAGTTCAGCGTACCGCCCTGGATGAGTTTGCGCCACTCCATGTTATAGAAGAAGAAGGTCTTGTGCTGGCCGCTTTCGTGCAGACTGACCGGGCCGCCGACGTTGAAGCCAAACACATTGAACCTCAACTCCGGTACAACGGGCGCTCCGGTCGAGGTTCTTCCGGCGAAGGCGCAGATCGCGTCCAAGGCGTCGTTACGGTCAAACTCCCACGCCGTGGCATGGAACTGCTTAGTTCCGGACTTTATAACCATGGTCATGGTGCCGGCCGAAGAGAGGCCGTAGTCGGCACTGTAATTCGAGCTCAGCGCGCGGAACTCCGCGATGGCGTCTTGGGAAGGCATGACGCTTATCGTTCCGGCGCCCCCGCGGTCCAGATCTTCCCCGCCATCGATCAGATAAATGTTGTGCGACATCCGGTTGCCGTTAAAGCTCACGTTGGCGTTACCAGCCACCGGCGTGGGGACCTGGAAGTCGGGCATGAGACTGGAGGTCCCCCGCAGCAGTGCGACCAGATTGTAGAAGCTCCTCCCGTTGACGGCGACCCCGATGATCTGCTGGCCGCTGATCAAGTTGCTGACCTCCCCCGAGTCCGTTTGCACAGCGACGGGAGTTGCCTCGACGGTAACACTCTCTGTCCTTGTGCCGAGTGGTAACTTGATATCCACACGGATTCGATCGCCGACGGCCAGCACGATATCCGTCTGCTCAAAGGCCTTAAAGCTGGCCGCTTCCGCGCGGAGAAGGTAATGTCCGATGGGCAGGTCGGGGACCACATAGTCGCCAGCCGCATTGCTGGTGACGTGGCGAACCTGACCCGTATCGGTGTTTGTGACCGCAATGGCCACGTTCGGAACTGCGGCATCCGACGGGTCCGTCACAGTTCCAACAATGGTCGCTTCCTGAGCTAGTGCCGAAAGACAAAATGCTCACAGGAATCCGCAAATCAGAAAAATTCCTCGAAGACTAAGCTGCTTCATGTCCACCTCCATTAGCAAGAACTTAAGTTTTTCAGAGTGTTGCATTTGGGCACTCCTGTAAAACAAACTTTGTCAACTCCCGACTTCTGCGTTGTAGTGCGAGTGGCGTGTCCACCGACAGGCGACCGACGTTAGTAAGGTCTGGTTGCAGTTGTAGCTTAGCGCCGCCGGCCGCGACCCGTGGTGCAACGCGCCCTGAGTATTGGTGTTTTCCCGGTTATTCCAGGGAGGGCTGTTTAACCAGCGCTCCGAGAGATGATTCATAGCGTTGAGACCGTTGTTGTGTTCGAACCGGTAAGTGGCGCCGCGGAACTGGCCGGTTCCCGACCACACGAGAACATGCAGCACTGCATTGCCGCTGCACTCACTGTCGGCACGGTCGAGGCTGTAGGGGCCAACCCTATGGGTTGTCGCAGGGAAGGTAAAACCCCTGCCGATGTCGTGGGTAGTCAGCGGCGCCAGGCGAGCTCTCAGTTCCAGTGGAGCGATGACAACCGGCGTTACGGAAGTGCTGAATACGTGAGCTCGGTCAACGGAGGCTCCCGACCCGCTGAGAACAAGCAAAACTGCAAGTGCCCGCAGTCCATTGAAGGAGCGCTTGCTCTCTCGTCGCTTCTTCCTGCTTGTTGACCTGCTTCGAAAGGTGTTGAACGAGCCCTCGACTCGCCGTTGCCAGTGCCGGCAACGCATATTATCCTCGTGATCGAAGACTCGACGCTAACGAGAAACGCCCTATGCCGGCTCCATGCCACAGTCGACAGAGTGCGCAAGGTATCCGCTGTCCTGCCTGCTTAAGGACCGGACAACGGCAAATTAACAGCGGCAACTTTCGCTTCCCGCCACAAACGCTACCGCCGCGCGGTTCAGATACCGTACCTAAACCGGTTCAGCAAAGCTCGCTAATCCGGTGGGCCTGTTTTGTAGAGCTATTTCTATGAGCTGAATAAGTGGCCCTCGTGCTATACTGCGCTGGTGGTTACGCCAAAGGCTGGGGAGATGCCGAAGAAAGTGACATTAAAGTTCCTTTCCGAGCGTCTGCGCCTTTCCAAATCAGCCATCTCCAGTGTTCTCAATAACTCTCCCCTGGCTAGGACCTTCGCCCCGCACACCCGCGAGCGCATTTTCAAAGCGGCCGAAGAGTACAACTACAAGCCAAACTACTTTGCCCGGTATTTGAACCACCGGCGTAGCTATCTCATTGGCGTGCTCTCGCCAGACTTGGCGGAAGGTTACGACGCTGGCGTTTTGGCGGGAATTGAGGAATACCTCCTCCACAGCGACTATCACTACTTTCTAGCCAGTCACCAATGGTCGAAAACCAGAATCGAACGAACCACCGAGATGTTTCTGGAGCGTGGCGTCGATGGCCTCATTCTCATCAATACACACCTTGGCTCTGAGGTCGACTTTCCGGTTGTGAAGATTGGCAAGGCCGACATCGCTGAACGAGGCACCTCGATCGTCATTGACAATCATGAGGGAATCCGGCGTGCGCTCGAACATCTTGTCTCTCTCGGCCACCGCAAAATCGCATTTTTCAAAGGCCACAAGGACAGTGGGGATACAGAGGACCGCTGGGACGCGGTCGTCACCGCTGCACGAAGCCTCTCGATACAGGTGGACCCGAAACTGGTTGTGCAACTGGAGAGACTCGGCACGCAGCAGACGTCTGCAATCGAAGAAGGCGCGTGCTGCGCCGGACAGCTCTTATCGCGCCATCGCGCGTTCACCGCATTGATGGCGTTCAACGATATCTCTGCCATCGGCGCCATCAACCGCTTCCGAGAGCACGGATGGCGCATACCTCAGGATCTCTCCGTAGTGGGTTTTGACGATGTGGTCGCAGCCCGCATCGCTTATCCCGCGCTCACCACCGTGCGACAGCCTCTGCTACTGATGGGCGAAACTGCTGCCCGCGAGGTCATCAACGCGATCACGCACGGCGTGAAGGATCAGCAACTGGTTCTGACCCCGGAGTTGGTCGTCCGCAACTCCACTGCAACCGCCAGCGCCACCCGCTCCAAGCGCGTCTAACAGGCAGCGAGAATGCTTGTTCTCGCGCTGCTCTTCGCCTTACTCGGCGGGTTGGGTCGAGGACTGGCGCCATACGCCGTAGGTTCGGCCTATCTATTTCTCCCCGTTTCTCCTGGGAGTGCCACCCTCGTCCGTGCCCATAACCTCATTTGTGCGCGCTGGGCTCACGACGAAGCTTCTACGATGGCCATTCGTTCAGCCCATGAAAATAATTCTTGACAAAACAGACGCGCTGGGGTGATAAGGTCTTTTCTAAACCGGTTCAGGTGTCTGGTCTGGAACCACGGACGGATTCCTTGTGAGTTAAGAAATGGAGAATCGTTTGAGCGCACTTGCGAGCGGCAGGCCGGCGGAAGGAACGAAAGCTGAAAGCAGTAAGCTCTCCTTCTTTGAAAAAGTTGGCTATGGTGTCGGTGACACCGCCTCGAACTTCTACTGGCAGACGTTTCTCAACTTTCTGTCATTCTTCTATACCGACGTTTTTGGCCTCGCGGCCTCAGCCACGGCCACCATGTTCCTGGCCGTACGCATTCCGGACACGTGCATTGACCCCGTGATGGGCCTGATTGCGGATCGCACGCACACACGCTGGGGACACTATCGCCCCTACTTGCTGTGGGGATGCGTGCCGATGGCGTTGATGGGGGTGGCGATGTTCACCACTCCGAATCTGGGGCCGCAGGGCAAGCTGGTGTACGCCTATGTGACGTATGGCCTGATCATGCTGGCGTACACATTCATCAATATTCCTTACAGTGCGCTGATGGGAGTGATTTCGCCAAACTCTCTGGAACGCACGAGCGTATCGAGCTTTCGCTTCGTTCTCGCCTATGGCGGACTCTTCATGGTTCAGGGGCTCACCATTCCGATGGTGAAGCGATTCGGCCACGGCAATGATCAGAGGGGATTCCAGTTAGCGATGGTCGTTTACGGAGTTCTGGCGATCGCTCTCTTTCTCACAACTTTCCTCACCACGCGCGAACGTGTGCAGACGGCCCACCGGGCGGGCGACGCGCTGAAGGACGATTTGCGGGATCTGCTGAAGAACGTGCCCTGGGTGATGGTGTGCTTCATCGGAGTTTTCGCGGTCTTCTATATCTCCATTCGCATGGGCGCCATCCTGTACTACTTCAAGTATTGCGTCGCGCAGCCTGGACAGTTGTACCACTTTGAGCGCACGTTTCTGGGATACCACTTTAAGAGCGACTTCGCGCCTGAGGCGCTGGGATCGTGGTTCATGGTATTTGGAACCGCGGGCGTGATCTTTGGCGCTGCGATGGCGCGTCCGCTCTCCACGCTTCTCGGCGGCAAGCGGCGCGCGTACATGATTCTAATGACACTAGCAAGCACGCTAACTGTGCTCTTCTATTTTGTCCCCCTCAGCAACATTCCCCTCATTTTTGTTGCACACATCGCAATTTCGACGCTGTTTGCTCCAACCTCCCCGCTGCTGTGGGCCTTCTACGCGGACACGGCTGATTATTCGGAGTGGAAGACCGGACGCCGCGCGACGGGGCTGGTGTTCTCGGCAGCATCGTTCTCGCAGAAGTTGGGGTGGGCTGCCGGGAGTTCGTTCTTTCTTTGGCTGATAGGCTACATCGGGTTTAAGGCTAACGTGGCGCAGCCTCTCCACGTACAGACCGGCATACGTTACATGATGAGCTTTTATCCGGCTGTGGTTGGCTTCCTATCGGCGGCGTCGGTGCTGTTCTACAAGCTGGACGATACCACGATGGTCCAGATTGAAAGGGATCTAAAGCAGCGCCAGGCATTGCAATCCTAGAGCGAAGTGCGCAACAGGCGCGAGGGCTGCTGGGTCAGCGGATGCGCTAATTCCTCGCGAGCACACTTAGGAGGGAGTTTCGGGCATGAAGACGATTCTTGCTGCGCTACCCTCGGTTCTATTCGCAGTTATGGTAATGGGCTCCCCATCCACCCGAGGGACAAAATGAGTAACGCCAAGGCGCTGGCTGCCGGGCGGAAGGCCCAGTTCACTCCTGAAGCTGCGGAGGGCTCCTTCGTCGATATTCGCGGTGAACGGTACTACCGCATCGCACACTACGATGCGATTCCACCGTTCTTCATGAGCATCGTCAGCGACTCGGATCATTGGCTCTTCATTTCAAGCAACGGTGGCCTGACTGCGGGCCGCAAAGATCCCGACCATGCGCTATTTCCGTATTACCCCGAGGATCGAATCCACGATAGCTGCGAGCATACGGGAAGCAAAACGATCATTCGTGTTATAGGAGACGGCGGAGCCGTGCTCTGGGAGCCGTTCTCAGGGCAACTTGAGGGACGCCATCATGTGTCGCGCCATCTGTACAAGAGCGTGTACGGAAACAAGATCATCTTTGAAGAAGTGAACCACGATCTTGCGTTGACGTTCTCGTATGGATGGATGACGAGCGAGCGTTTTGGGTTTGTGCGCCGCGCACAACTGGTTAATCACAGCGCCGCTGCGGTCGCGGTCGAGCTGCTCGACGGTATTCAGAATGTTTTGCCGTGCGGCGTCACGCGACGATTCCAGTTGGAATACAGCACGCTTGTGGATGGTTACAAGCGCTCCGAACTGGAGCGCACGACAGGGCTGGGTCTGTTTCGTCTATCGTCGATTCCTGTTGACAGGCCGGAACCCAGCGAGTCGCTTCGCGTAAACATGGCGTGGTCCGTAGGATTGGATGCTGAGGCGCGGCTGCTCTCCAGCGTTCAGCTAGACGCGTTCCGCCGTGGCAGCGCCGTTAGGCAAGAGACAGATATTCGTGGACGCCGCGGCGCCTATTTTCTGAAGGCATCACTCACCTTGCCGGCCCAGGGCGAGAAGGAATGGAAGATCGTCTCCGAAGTCAACCAGGACGCGGCGGGAGTGAGGTCTATCATTCACCACCTTCATTCCCTTGAGACCATCGCAGCGGAGATTGATGAGGACGTTGCCCGAGGCACGCAGAACCTGGTGAGAATTGTGGCCGGGGCAGATGGGCTCCAGCTAACTCAGGACGAGCCGGCCATCTGGCACCATTTTTCGAGCACCCTCTTCAACGTCATGCGCGGTGGCATTCCGAACGATAACTACCGGATTTCGCGTGCGGATCTGAAGCTGTTCATCTCGAAGGCCAATCGGCAGGTCGCACAGAAGCACAAAGCCTTTCTGGAAGAATTGCCGGAGTCGCTACTGCACGGCGTCCTCCTCGAGCAGGTGCGCAAACAGCAGGATCCGGATTTGGAGAGACTTGCCAATGAGTATTTGCCGCTGACTTTCAGCCGCCGTCATGGAGACCCGAGCCGGCCGTGGAACATATTCGAAATCAAGGTGAAGGATGATCACGGCCGTAAGATCCTGAGCTACCAAGGAAACTGGCGCGACATCTTTCAGAACTGGGAAGCCCTCAGCGTGTCATTTCCCGGCTTTGCCGAAAGCATGATCTATAAGTTTCTGGACTCCTCGACGGCCGATGGTTATAACCCATATCGTATCTTCAGCAACGGCTACGAGTGGGAAATCATTGATCCGCATGACCCGTGGTCGTACATCGGCTACTGGGGAGATCACCAAGTCATCTACCTGCTGAAGTTGCTCGAGCAGGCCAAGCGGCACTACCCGGACAGCCTGCAAAAGCTGCTGTCGCGCGCCGTATTCGCCTATGCGAACGTGCCGTATCGCATCATGCCCTATGAGTCGCTGCTCGAGGATCCGCGGAACACAATTACCTTTGATCGCGTGGCGCATCAAAAGGCCATGAAGCGCTCGTCGGAGCTTGGAGCGGACGGAAAGGCATTGCTCACTCGCGAGGGTCAGCTTGCTCGCGCTAATCTGGCGGAAAAGCTTCTTATCGTGATCCTGACGAAGCTCGCGAACTACGTTCCGGAAGTCGGCATATGGATGAACACGCAACGGCCCGAGTGGAACGACGCGAATAACGCGCTGGTGGGCGCGGGCGCTTCGATGGTGACGCTGTACTATTTGCGTCGCTTCCTGGTTTTCACACGCGAACTGTTCACACAGGAGCAAGGAGGAGAAATTGAGCTGTCAGCGGAACTGGCGGCGCTTTTCGGACAAGTCTTCGACACGCTCGAAAGCTACATGCCGCTTCTGAATGCTCCCATCTCGGACCGCGACCGCAAGTCAATTCTGGACGCGCTCGGAAGCGCCGGATCGATCTATCGGGAGAAGCTCTACGCGCAAGGTATTTCCGGAGAACGAAGCGTGGTATCTGTGGCGCGCTTGCAGTCGTTTTGTGATTGCGCCTTGAAGCACCTCGATCATTCGATCCGCGCCAATCACAGGAGCGATGGGCTCTACCATGCGTACAATCTGATCACCATCGCGGGAGACGAGATCAGGACTCGGAGACTGCACGAGATGTTGGAGGGCCAGGTGGCGGTGCTAAGTTCTGGAGCGCTCACACCCGCCCAAAGCGTGGCTCTGTTGGAAGTGCTTCGAAACAGCAGTCTGTACCGCGCCGACCAGAACAGCTACATTTTGTATCCTGACCGGCCGCTGCCATACTTTCTCGAAAAGAACAATGTGCCGCAGTGCGAAGTCGAGAAGTCGAAGCTGCTGATGTCCATGCTGGAGCGGGACGATCGCCGCATAGTTGTTCGTGATGTAGAGGGCGGCATTCACTTCAGTGCCTCATTTCGCAACTCGGAGATTCTTAAGCAAGTGCTGTACGAGCTGAAGAAGAGCGAGTTCCGCCAACCTGCGAAGAAGGAAGAGAGACAGATCCTCGAGCTCTACGAGAAGGTGTTCGACCATCAATCGTTCACGGGGCGCTCTGGCACGTTCTACAAGTACGAAGGACTTGGGTGCATTTACTGGCACATGGTCTCAAAGCTGCTGGTTGCTGTGCGCGAGGTGTTGGAGCGAGCGGTGGCGAGCGGCGCTGACGAATCCATCCTTCAACAATTGAGAGCTCATTACAACAGCGTTTATGACGGGCTGGGAGTACACAAGTCTCCAGCGGTCTTCGGTGCTATTCCCACGGATCCGTATTCGCACACTCCGGGATTCGCCGGGGCACAGCAGCCGGGAATGACCGGCCAGGTGAAGGAAGACTTCATCGCTCGCATGGGCGAGATGGGCGTTCAGGTTGAGAATGGAGAGCTTGCTTTCGTTCCCCAGCTTACTTCCAGAACAGAGTTTCTTGCCGAGTCCAAGACGTTTCACTATTGCGATGTCAAAGGCAACCAGAGGACGCTAAATCTGGAGAGGGACACGGTGGCCTTTACTTACTGTCAGGTTCCTGTTGTAGCGCATCGAAGCGGCCCGCAGCACATCCGTGTGACCTTTGCCGATGGAATATCGCAACTTGTCGATGGACTAAAGTTGGATGCGGCGACGAGTGCTGCCGTGTTCGATCGCTTGGGGACCATCCAGCGGCTCGATGTGTTCTATGGTTTGGCATGAGCGAGTGCCCTTCAGACTACGGAACTGCCCGATTCCCCCGACTCACTGGAATATGTCCGGAACGCGAGATCGCACATTTGCTGACGGCGGCCCGTGAGAAGAGCGAGCCACAAGCCGGTCGTAGTGTACAAGAGTTCCCTCAGTACAGCGCCACAAGCGATATGAACTGATCTGAAGTCAATACACCGTTTAGGAGGGCGATTATGAATACGACAAATCGTCGCGAGTTTCTGAGGGTGGCTGCATCTGTTGGCGCATCCGCCGTCGTGGCAGACGCGGCTCAGTTGCACCCTCGCTCCCAAGCCCCTCCAGGGCAGGTGCGTGCGTGGAGAACGACGAAGGATGAAAAGTTTCAGCCCATCGAATCGCCGCCGCAATGGAAAACCGGAGCGGGAGTCTCCCCGCTGGGCGTCCATCTTGATCCCGGCGCGCGCTACCAGGAACTGGTGGGATTCGGAGGCGCCTTCACGGATGCCTCCTGCTATCTGATGAATCAGATGGCGCCGGAGGCCCGCCACGCGCTTCTGCTGGATCTCTATGGGCCGACGGGACTGCGCCTGTCCGTGGGGCGAACCTGCATTGGCTCGAGCGATTACACCACCGAGATGTACAGCTACGACGATGGCCCCGAAGACCCTGAATTGAAGCGATTCAGCATCGACCATGACCGGCCGTATCTGCTTCCCATTCTCCGTCAGGCGAGAGAGCTCAATCCCGATCTGTACCTCTTCTCGTGCGTGTGGAGTCCTCCCGGATGGATGAAGGCGGGCGGTTCGATGCTGGGCGGCTCGATCCGCGAGCGCTGGTTCGCCCCCCTGGCGCAATATTTCGTCAAGTTCCTTCAGGCCTATGCCGACGCCGGCGTGAAGGTCCAGGCGGTGACCGTCAACAATGAAGTGGACACCGACCAGGATGGGCATTTTCCGGCCACGCTCTGGGGGCAGCAATACGAAATGGGCTTCGTGATGAATCACCTGGGCCCCGGTCTGGAAAAAGCCGCGCCGGACACTAAGATTTGGATTCTCGATCACAACTATGACCTTTGGGGCCGCGCCGTCGATGAACTGAGCAACCAGGGAGTGTATAAGTACGTGGACGGTGTCGCCTGGCACTCTTACGCGGGGACACCGGACGCCATGACCCGCGTGCACGACATGTTTCCCGACAAGCACATGTACTTCACGGAGGGCGGACCTCCTGCGCACCTCTTTACGCCGGAAGAACATCGCCGGTTTACTTTTCCGCCCTACGGGACGGACTGGGCCCGATGGTCCGATGCCATGACGGACATGCTCCGCAACTGGGCCCGCATGATTTGCGTGTGGAACCTTCTGCTGAATGAAAACGGCCGTCCGGATATCACGAACCCGCCGCGTCCCAACCGGCCGGGCGGCCTCGTGTGTGTGGATACCAAGTCGCAGCAACTCTCGTACAGCGGCAACTACTACGCCTTCGCTCACTACTCAAAGCTGATTGACAGAGGGGCGCACGTTTTCGCATCTTCGGGCGACTTGCCCGGAATGAATCACGTGGCGGCGGAGAATCCGGATGGCAGCCGCGTGCTGGTATTGACAAACAGTGACAAGAGCCTGGAGCAGCGCCTGCAGTGTACGCTGGGAGCTCGCAGCTTGGACGTTGTGCTTCCGCCGGACTCCATCACTTCGCTGGTTTGGTCATAAGTGTGAGAGGGTAGCGCCGATTCCGCGGCCTGCGGTTCTTTGTGCGCAGAGCCTAGCGTAATAGCCTATGGAATTGGATTGATGACCTGCGACACGGAAAAGACGCGGACCACCACACGGCTGATCGCGATCCTTGTTAATTCCCGCGGCGCCCAACCCACCCTAGGCGCGGTCGAAAAACCGGAAAAACAGAGCCTGCTTTGATACCGGCCCAGCCTTGGCCTGAAGCGCGGCCATCTGTTTTTCGCTGAGCGGCGTAAACTCGCGCGCCAGTTGCACGTTTTCCTCGAGCTGCGCGACCGAGTCACACCCGATGATCACCGTGGAGACGGGATGCGAAAGCGTATAGTACAGCGCCTCGCGCATTTCGAGCGTGCCCGGGGTGGGAGCAAGCACAATGCCTTCCCAGGAATGCTTCTGTTGCTCGATCGGCGGCGGCGTCCAGGAAGAGAGAAGCCGCCCGCGCCCCGGTATCTTCATCCCGATGATGCCCATCTGTTGCTCGACGGCCATGGGCAAGAGTTGTTCCTGGAAGCTGTAGTGGTGGGGATCGGCTGCGCTCAAAGCCATCAGGATGCAATCGAACTTGAACCGGCGCATGGCTTCCATCAGCGGTTCAGGGCGAAAATGGCCGGTGAGGCCCAGAAAGCGGACCATCTTTTGTTCCCTTGCCTCGGTGAGCGCTTCTATGGCGCCACCCTTGGCGAAAATTTCGTTGACATCGGTCATCGTGCCGACGTCGTGGAGCTGCCACAGGTCCAGATGGTCGGTCTGGAGCAGTTTGAGCGATTCCTCGATCATGCGCAGCGACCCATCGCGAGTGCGCTCCTTGGTCTTGCTGGCCAGAAATGCCTCCACGCGGCGTCTCTTCATGACCTGCCCGAGGTAGCGCTCGCTCCAGCGATCCGGTCCTCCATAAATCGAGGAGGTGTCAAGATAGTTGACGCCCAAATCCAGCGCCCGGTTGATGATCGGCACCGCCACCGCTTCATTGTTCTTGATCTCCAGCGCGGCTTGGCCTCCCAAGCTGAAGACGGCCACTCGCCAGCCCGTCCTCCCCAGGTTTCTGGTAGGCATGGCCTCCGGAACGGCCGGGTTCGATGGCATACCAGGACCTGCATGGATAGTTTCAGGCAGCGCGGCTTGCGCTAGCACCCCCGCCGTGACGGCTCCGCCGATCTTGATGAATTCCCGGCGATCGTGGCCTTTGTCACCGGATTTTTTATTTCTCACTCGACCCTCCCGGAGCGGCACCCTTCCGCTCCTTGAAATCAAAATAGGCAAGATTCATGTTGCCGTTGGTGAGGATGCGAACGGTGAGAACATGCTTGCCCTTCGGCAAAGATCCCACAGCCATGTCCTTCGTGACCTTCCAATGATGCCACTGGCGCCAAGCCACCGGGTCGGCGTCGTTTTTCGTGGACACGATCTCCAACGGACCGGTCAGCTTCTCCCCGTCTAGGTCCAGCGAGATCGTGCCGCCGCGGTTTGATGTGTACAAGAGGTCCATGGTGTATGTTCCGGCGCGGGCCACCTTGACCGTAATCTTGAACCATTCGCCCGGCTCGGTCCAGCCGACATAAAGCTGATTTTCCGGGGGCAGGACCAAATTATACGGGCTGTCGTCCGTTAGGATGTCGCGATGGAACTTGGCATAGGAGGTGTCAACCCCTTCGTTCATGCGAAACTGATTCAGGTAGGTTCCATCCGCCGGGTTTAGGACGCCGCTTCCATGGTTGATCGCATCCGTGTCGTGATAGGCCACGCCCTCCCCGCCCAGATCGTAATACGCACATTGTACCCGCCCGGGAATCTTTTGTGCCCCGCCGTGGTACACGCTGTCGTGGAAGGGCTTTCCTCGATAGTCCTTCTCCTGGCCCGCTGCGGCCAAGAAGCAACACAACACGGCCGGCGATACGAATGTAAACCTGGCGAGACCCGTGCCCTCACCTCCGCGACGATTCAAGGCACGGATTCTAACATGAACCTGGCCAGGAGGGGACATGGCTCCGCTTTTCCTGACTGCAATCTGTATCAGGCAAAGCAGCGCATGCTTTCGGCTTTCGAACCCCTCAATAGCACTGTTGATGTCGAGCGTCTTCTCGACAAGGCGTTCCAGATAGCGGAAGTGTTTCGCTGACCTTGGACTGAACTTGGCGACCGGGATGAGCGCCCTATTCAGGCAACGACGCCTGAAGGAGGGTAGCTACTTATGTACCTTCATGTTGAACTGATTCATTATGTGCTGTTGGTTTTGCTTCTCTTCATTGCCATCTATCGCGTATCAAACGGGTTTTCGTGGGGAAGCAAAGGAGACAAGTCTATGGGTGCAACCTTCTTTATGATGATAGTTATGGCAATTCTCGGCGGTCTAGTTCACGGTATAAATGGGGCTGTCGGGGTTACCCTGGTCACATCCTTCGTTGGGTTGATTGTCACCGGCATCGTCGAGAAGGTCGAAAAGGCGCAGGCCACAAACATCAAAAAACAGGAATATGAAAAAAAGCACCCCTATGTAGCATCTCCGGAATAGCTTCCGAAGGTATCGGAGATGACGGGACTCAGGCGGGTGGACCCTTCGCTCGTCCATCTTTGCGATTGGCAGGGCAGGGCTGTCACAGACAGGAACATGCCGAACGGAAAGTGCGGATTCGACGTAATCTTCAAGGAGTCTCCCGAGGGCTGGAAGGTCCAGACCGGCTATCTCGGGGCGACACTAGAAGCTATTTTAAAACCCTCCGTAAGACGATCCTGAAGCAGGCGATATGAAAAAAGGCCTGGTAAATCGTCAGCGAGCGGTCGTAACGCACCACCAGTCGGCGGAAGTTGCCGAACCACGCGAAGGTGCGTTCCACGGTCCAGCGTCGTCGATAGCGGCGCAACGCCCGACCGTCCTGGGTCGGAGGTTTGCGCCGATTCTTCCGGTGCGGGACGATCAACTCGATGCCGCGCGCCGCCAGTTGCTCGCGCAACGGGTCACTATCGTAGCCCCGGTCGGCGCTGAGGCGGAGCGGCTTTTGCCTCGGACGACCGGCCCTGTGCCGCCGCCTTACCCGGATCGTGGCGAGCGTCGCCTCGACGAGCTTGACCTCCGACGGGGAAGCAGAGTGAAGGTGGTTTCCCAAAGGAACACCCGCGCCGTCGACCACCACCATCCACTTCGTTCCCTTGCCCCGCTTGGTTTTGCCGACGGCGAAGCCCCTTTTTTGGCGGGAGCGAAACTACCATCCAGGAAGGATTCGCTCCACTTTAACTGTTGGCGTTCATTCAACTCGCCCAGAAACGCGCGCCAGATCTCCAGCCAAACATCTTGCTCTTCCCAATCCCGCAGCCTCCGCCAGCGGGTGGCCGGGGAAGGAAATTCTTCCGGCAAATCCTGCCACCGAGCCCCGCTGCGCAGAATCCACAAAATGCCTTCCAGCACTTTGCGGTCGTCGGCCCGAGGCCGCTTCCGAAGTCGATGGCGGACTCAATTCCTGATTTCTGATGGCTTGTAGAACGATGTCGAGGTCGCCTCTCGCCCTGTCCCCTCGAGCGCGGCTGTGATTTCCTCTCCCGGCGCCTTGGAATTTCTCCCGCCGCAGGCGTCAACTGGGCTGGCTCGTGTCCGGGAAAAGCTTCTTGACCAACTTCGCAACGTTGGCGGCGAAGTGCCGGATGGTGTCGATTCCCTCCTGATCCTTCCAGACCTCACCCGGGAGCCGGCCAAACACCATATTCCAGTACGTCGATCCCGGCACAATCATGTCGTTAATCAGAAAGAACATGAGCATTTCCTGCAGCGTGAACGTCTGGCCGCCGCGCCGCGCTACCGCGATAGCGCCACCGACCTTTCCGGACAGGAATTGGTCGGATTTGCGGGAAACGTACCCGATGCGCTGCAGGGCCGCCATCACGTCTCCGCGCGCGGTGCCGAAATAAACGGGCGAACCCACAATGAAGCCCTGCGCGCTTCGAAGCTTTTTGATGACGTCGTTCAACCCATCTTGTATGTTGCACTCGCCAGTTTCGGAGCATTTTCCACAGGCGGTGCAGGATTCAATCTTCATGTCAGCCAACGAGACCACTTCCGCCTCGACACCATGCTCCCGAATAACCTTGGCACACTCCTTGATAAGCTGCGCCGTGTTGCCGTCGGGTTTAGGACTTCCGCTGATTAAGAGAGTTTTTGGCATGATTCCAACTCCTATGCTGCTCGATCGAACATGCTATTGTCGCACGGTCTCGATGCTTCGTCGATCTGGCAAGACGAGGATGTGGAGCGTTCAAATCTGAGCCTTCAGCTTTCAGCAGTCAGCCTCCAGCCTTTCAGTTCCGGCGCTGTGCCTTGTGCCTTAGCTTGCCCCCACACCTTCGCCATCAAGGGAAGAACTTGCGGTCAGAACTACATTGACCGCGGCTACCCGCTTCACGTTGCGGCAGCCCCGGCTCTGTCCCGAGGCGGCGGACCCATGCAACGAAAGAAAACGGCGCTGGAACCCCACGAAGGGTGTATGATGCGGCGCGGTTAAGAGCTAAACGAAATTCCGGCTCAAACATGAGGAAAGGAGAACCATTCATGGTGTGGTTTCGGAGATCACTCGCGGTAGTCGTAGTCGTTGCGTTCGTGCTCGCAATGGGCGCATTCGCAAAGGCGCAGGACAACAAAGACTTAGAGCTGAAGGCCTGCGGGTCGAAGGACAAAGAAGTCCACTATACGGCGGGTACGGACAAGAGCCAGCATCCAACGCCGGCGCAACCTGCCGACAAGGCGCTGATCTACGTGCTGCGTCCTTCCATGCTGGGGAACAAAATACAGACCAAGCTGGCTGTGGACGGCGAATGGAAGGGTGTCAACCGGGGGAATAACTACTTTTTCTTCACGCTGGATCCTGGCGAGCACTACTTCTGCTCCCTTGCGGAGAACCACAGCTTGCTGACGCTGAAGGTGGAGGCGGGCAAGACCTATTACATTCAGCAACACGTCGAGATGGGCATCATGAAGGCACGAAACAAGATCGACCAGATGACCGAGGAGGAGGGCAAGAAGAAGCTGGAGGACGCGCGTCTGGCCACCTGGACGGTGAAGTAGCGAGTTCTTAGGCGGAGTGGGGTCGCTCGCGTCGTCGTCATACCACTTTCCCTCGACCACGACCTCGCGCCCGCCGGCCAGACTTACCTTGTCTCCCTCCTTCAAGTCTCGAAGGTTGCCGGGAACCTACGGGCTGGGGCGACTAGGAGTTATCTCGTCCAGCTCGTCGTCGAGCTTGCCGCAAGGGACGCACCCTTCTCCATGGTGCTCGTCCGGGGGCGGGCCTCCTTCCTACCAGCCCTCCTCCTCCGCCCACGTGTAAAGGGCCTCGTCCAACGCGCGGGCAAGCCCTCTCAGGGACCTGACGAGCTCCGGCTCGTTCTTCGTGGCGGAACCGTTGCGCCGACTGCGGCCGCCGCGCTCACTTCCGCTGCGCCCAATGCGGCCGGACGATCTGCGCCGAACATGGGAAAATGCGCCGCGGCTTCAGAGTGCAATGCAAGCAATGCCCGCAAGCGAGTCTGCCCATCACCGCGCCAAATGTTGTTGGAATGAACTGAGGAAAATCGAGATGGGTCGGCTCCTCGGCCCGGACTCGAACCTGGCGGAATTGCGGCCACATTGGGATTCGGCGGGCCGCCATGCGACGAGCGTCGAAAAACGGCAGAGCCTTCGGCGGGGGCTTGATGCCGATAAATGTTTTCCTCGCGACACAGCTTGAGAAACCGTATCCGGTAGGGTAGAATGGCACCCGGCCAACAGTTGCCGCCAAGGATCTACGAATATGAGTCAGCCGTCCAGCTTAACAACGCAGGATTGGAGTCGCCGCAGCGAGCGGGCTCTGTTGCGAATCCCCATCCGGGTGGAGGGAGCAGACTCAGACGGTCGGCTGCGGTTCAGGGAAGACACCTACACGCTGATGATTAGTCGCAATGGAGCGCTCATCCGGTTGAACCACTCCGTGGGCTCCAATGACCAGATCAGGATCATCAATCTCCAAAGCCAGTTGTCGTGTCCTTTTCGAGTAGTGGCGCAGACCAGCGATTCGCTCAGCGACGAGTCAGAGTGCGTCGTCGAGTGCCTGGAGTCGATCGTGAACTTCTGGGGCATTCTGTTTCCCGAAACTCTGACGGCGCCCGCCGCAGAGAGGGTCGACGCGCTGCTTGAGTGTTCGATATGTCACGATCGAGAATTGGCGTCCCTCGCCCTTGACGTTTACCGATCGCTGGTCGCCCGCTCTTCGCTCACACGACCGTGTCCCAAATGCGGGGTCGCGAGGGAGTGGCGCTTCGGCTTTGCGGACGCCCAGACAGGCGATGCTCGCGCCTCCCAACGTCTGGCGAGCGGTGCTCCATCTCCACAGCCGGAAAGGCGTCGCGCCGCGCGTACGACGGTGAAACTGCCAGTGCGCACGCGCAAGGAGCCTGGCGGGGAACAAGTTGTGAAAAGTGAGAACTTGTCCAAGACCGGCGTGTGCTTCATCTGCGATAAGCTGATGGCGGTCGGCGAAATCATCAGGCTGACTCTGGCCTGCTCTCCGGCAGAGAACGAAACTGAAGTTCACGCGCGCGTGGTCTGGCGCCGGCCTTTGCAAAGCCAGAGGCGCGTGGTCTATGGCGTGCATTTGGAAGCGTTAGCGGCGTGACCCACCCCGGTCCCGTTGGCTTCAGAGCGAGAAAAAGGCAGCCGGCCTTGGCGCTCGACCGTCTGCCCGCCCCACACTCCCAAATAAGTATTGCCCCGTCGTTTCACCCGTGGTAACTATCATCTCCGAGCGTCCGGACGCCTTCCGGCAGAGACGCATGGCTGCAAGTCCGATCGACACATACCGCCGAGAGATAGAGCGCGAGCTGCAAGCCGGGAATGCAACCGAGCACACTCACCGGCCCGCGCTGAAGGCCCTCATTGAATCGCTGGCCCCTGGAGTCACAGCTACAAACGAGCCCCGGCGCGTTGAATGCGGGCTCCCGACTCTGTGATCTCCTGCAAAGCGGCCCACGGCCTCTCCGACGACTTGCTCAACGTCCCCAAGGGCGACCTCGAACGCTCCGCCACGGCCTCGAAGAACTGAGACAACCCATGCCCAAAGTTGTCATTTTGTCATTCCGAGCGAAGCGAGGAATCCCGCTCTGACTTCTTCGCCGTCCCATTTGTCATCCTGATCCCGCAGACGCGGGAGAAGAATCCCGCCCCGACCTTGCTCTACCCGTTCCAGCGATAGCCGAAACAACGACCCGCGTAACGGGGTCGCACGATCCAAGAACGCCCATACAGCGGACACTGATTTTCCCCCACCTAATCGGACTTGCGCAGGAACAATAACTGCTATATAAGCAAACGTACAGGAACCTCCTGATGACCGAATTGATCTGGGAAGGGAAATACAAGGACGGCAAGAAGCAGGGGCCGGTGCGGATTGCCCTGCCGTTTCAGACCATCGAAACGGTGAACGAGAGCGCACAGGAGCGCCAGCGCTCGCTCGAAATTTTTGCGGCGGGCCGCGAGACCGAATGGCGCAACCGGCTGATCTGGGGCGACAAGAAATATGTCCTGCCGTCGCTCCTGCCCGAATTCGCCGGCAAGGTGAATTTGATTTACATCGACCCACCGTTTGATACCGGCGCAGATTTTTCCTACACGGCCGCCATTCCTGAGCATCCGGACGGGGGCGAAGACGAAACGACCTTCTTCGCGAAGGAGCCTTCCATTATCGAGCAGAAGGCTTACAGGGACACGTGGGGCAGAGGGTTTGATTCATATATGCAATGGTTCTCCGAGGCAGCCGTTCTGCTTCGGGAGTTGCTGGCAGAAGACGGAACCGTTTACGTCCACATTGGCCAGAACATCGCTCACCCGGTCAAGCTGATCATGGATGAAGTGTTCGGCCCTGACCGTTACCTCAACCAGATTATCTGGAGGCGCCAAACTGCTCACAGCGATGTTGCGCAAGGTGCCGCGCACCTCGGGCGATTGCATGACATCATCTATCTATACACAAAGACGGAATCCTACCATTGGCAAGTGCAGTACACCCCCTACGACGATTCATACACCGATGCATTCTATCGACACGTTGAAGCCCAGACTGGTCGTCGGTACCGACTTAGCGACATCACGGCACCGGGAAGGTCGCTGAAGGGCAACCCTTATTACGAATTCCTGGGGGTCACGCGTTATTGGCGCTTCTCCGAGAAGAAAATGAAGGAGCTCTACAAGCAGGGGCGAATAGTGCAAACCAGTCCCGGTACGGTGCCAGCGCAGAAGAGATACCTAGATGAAATGCCGGGCGTCCCTTTGCAGGACATCTGGCTGGATATCAAGCCCATCCAGAGCCAGGCTGCCGAACGCGCGGGTTACGACACCCAAAAACCGGAATCGCTCCTGGAGCGCATTCTGAAACTCAGCAGCAACAAAGGCGACCTTGTCCTCGACTGCTTTGTGGGCAGCGGGACGACGGCGGCGGTGGCGGAAAAACTCAACCGCCGCTGGATTGCCTGCGACCTGGGCCGCTTCGCCATTCACACCACGCGCAAGCGACTGCTGGGGATTCCGAACGTGCGGCCATTTGTGGTGCAAAACCTCGGCAAATACGAACGCCAGGCGTGGCAAGCCGCGGAATTTGGAGTGCGGGAGCCCCCTTCCGCTTTAGAAAGCGGCGACAGGTCGCCGCACTCCAAAGAACTGGCCTATCGCAAATTCATTCTCGACCTGTATCACGCGACGCCGATCACGGGCCGCACTTGGCTGCATGGCGCAAAGGCCGGGCGCATGGTACACGTTGGCGCGGTCGATGCGCCGGTGACGCTGGCCGACGTGAAGGCTATCGCTGCCGAGGTGTGGAAGGCGGTGGGGAAAGGGAAAGACGCCCCGGAGAAAGCCGGAGTCGATATCCTGGGTTGGGAATTCGCGCTGGAGCTCAACGAGACGGCAAAGCAGGTGGCGGCCGAATCGCGCGTGAACGTGGCGTTTAAGAAGATTCCTCACGAGGCCCTGGACAAGAAAGCCGTCGAGCAGGGCGACATCAAATTCTTCGAACTGGGGGCGCTATCGGTGGACGTGAAGGCCAAGAAGCGGGAAGTCACCCTCGAGCTGAGCGATTTCGTTATCCCCACTGACGATGTCCCGGAGGAAGTTCGCAAGGCCATTAAGCATTGGAGCCAGATGGTGGACTACTGGGCTGTGGACTGGGACTACAAGAACGATACGTTCCACAACCAGTGGCAATCGTACCGCACGCGCAAGGACCCGAAGATTTCACTGAACGTAAATTACCTCTATCCCGAGCCGGGCAAATACACGATTGTGGTGAAGGTCATCGACATCCTGGGAAACGACACGACAAAGACGTTGGAGGTCGATGTGAGATGAGGTCGCAAACTGCGACCTCATGATTGTTGCCCTTCTTTTCGACGCACAGGCTTCTTGGGACTGAAGCGGATAGTGAGGGAAGAAAGAATTAAAATCACAAATTATGATTTCAAAGCTGTTTTAAGGTTTGAGGTTCCATTTTGGCGCCTCAAGTTTGAGATCGCAAATTGCGATCTCAATTCCGTCGCGCTTCCATGAGCGCTCACAGAAATTTGATCTTCAAGAGGAGAGTAAGTGTGAGGAATTTGAAGTCACAAACTGTGACCTCAAATCTGGCGATTCCGGCGGAGCGCGTCGAGCGGCGAATTCTATTGGTTCGCGGACAAAGAGTTATTTTGGACGCGGACTTGGCCGAGCTATATGAGGTGGAAACAAAAGCCCTTAACCGGGCTGTACGGCGCAATATCGAACGCTTCCCTGGGGACTTTATGTTCGAGCTCACGGCGAGCGAATTCGAGAGTTTGAGGTGCCATTTTGGCACCTCAAACTCGAGGTCACAAATTGTGACCTCAAATCGGAGGGGCGGGCGGCGCTATCTTCCCCTTGCTTTTACAGAACAGGGCGTGGCGATGCTTTCCAGCGTGCTGCGAAGCGGGCGCGCCGTTCACGTCAACATTGCGATCATGCGCGCTTTCGTCAAGCTGAGGGAAATGCTGGCCTCGAATCGCGATCTGGCCCGCCGCCTGGACGAGATGGAAATGAAATACGACACGCAATTCAGGGTGGTGTTTGACGCCATCCGGGAACTCATGACGCCGCCGGCAAAGCCCCGGCGCAGAATCGGTTTTGGCGCCGCCGCCCAGCCGTGAGGAGTGGACGGCCGGAAAGTTTTCCATGCCACGCCGGAAAACCAAACCCGCTGACCCGAGCCAGAGTGAATTGCTGGACATCACGGCGCGGCTGCGCACGGCGCCCTGCGTCCCAGCGCTGCGCGAGGCGGTGAAGGCTTGGAAGGCGGGCGGCTACAAGGGCATCACCGACACCACACGCACCCTGCTCAACTACTGGTTTATTGCTCACCACAAACTGCGGACCGGACTTCCTTTCAAATACCACGAGTCCCAGCAGGAAGCGATTGAGACGCTGATATTCGTCTGGGAGTTCGAGAAGGTCCGAACACGCAAAGACCTCCTGCTGCGGTATGCGCAGAATACACGCGACTTACGGCTGCCGCCTTACGACGACTTCGCCCGTTACTGCATCAAGATGGCGACGGGCAGCGGCAAGACTAAGGTCATGGCGCTGGCCGTGGCTTGGCAATTCCTGAACGCGGCACGCGAAGCCGACGAGGTCTCGAACGACTATGCCAAAACGTTTCTGCTGATCGCACCCAACGTGATTGTGTTGGAGCGGCTAAAAACGGACTTCGCGGGCGGGCGAATCTTCCGCGCCGACCCCGTAATTCCCAAGGAGCTTGAAATATTCTGGGACTTTGACTGCGTGATGCGCGACGAGGGCGAGAAGGCACACGCTGAGGGCACGCTATTTCTCACCAACATCCAGCAATTCTACGAACGGCCCGATCGGTCCGGCGAAGAGGAGCCGGAAGTAATGACGGAAATGCTTGGCCCAAAGCCACCCACCCAAAAACTTGAATTGACCGACTTTGGCGACCGCATTGCCCTTCGGGCGGGAAACCTCCTGGTGATCAACGACGAAGCCCACCACACGCACGAGGAAGACAACGAGTGGAACAAGGTGATTCGCAGGCTGCATGCCAAAACGCCGCTCACGGCTCAACTCGATTTCTCCGCCACTCCTCGCTTTCAAAAGGGAGCCATCTTTCCGTGGACGATTTTCGACTATCCGCTCAAGCAGGCCATAATCGACGGCATTGTGAAACGTCCCATGAAGGGCATTGCCAAAATTACCGAGGCTAAGTCCGACTACGCGAGCGTCCGTTACAAACCCTACCTGACCGCAGGAGTGGAACGCTGGCGCGAATACAGCGGGCAACTGAAACCTCTCAAAAAGAAGCCGGTGCTCTTCATCATGCTGAATACCACCGAAGATGCGGAGGATGTGGCCGACTGGCTGCGCACAAAGTATCAGCCCGAATTCGCGGACGAGAAAACGCAGGTGATTCACACCGACAAGTCAGGAGAGGTCAGCAAGAGAGACCTGGATGATGCCCGTAAAGCGGTCCGAAACGTTGACCAGCAGGAGAGCCCCATCAACGCCATCGTGAGTGTCCTGATGCTTCGTGAAGGCTGGGACGTGCAAAACGTGACCGTAGTCGTAGGTTTGCGGCCGTACACCGCCAAGGCCAATATTTTGCCCGAGCAAACCATTGGACGCGGCCTGCGCCTGATGTTTCGCGAGATTCCGACCACTTACACCGAACGCGTGGATATTATCGGCAACAACGCTTTCCTGGAATTCGTGGATGATTTGGAAAAACTCGAAGACCTGAAGCTGGAAAGCTTCGAGCTCGGCAAAGACAAACTGCACATCGTCACCATCATGCCCATGGAAGACCGCAAAGAGTTTGACATTGGTTTGCCCGTTTTGACGCCTTCGCTGGTACGGAAGAAGAGTCTAGCAGAGGAAATCGCAGGATTAGATGTGATGGGGTTCAAGACTATCGTCCTGCCGATGAGCGAAGATGACCCTCGCACCAAGACGTTTCGCTACGAAGGGTACGACATCATTACACTGAAAAAGGAAGTGGAGCGCGATTACACCATCCCGGAGCCGCAGACCGCGCAGGAAGTGATCGGCTATTACGCGCGGCGTATCGCCGAAGCCGTGAAACTGCCTTCTCAATTCGCGGCCTTGGCGCCGAAGGTGCGCGAGTTCTTTGAAGAAAAAGCCTACGGGCATTGGGCCGACTTAAACGATCCGGTTATGGTAAAGGCTATGGGCACGCCAGTCGCCCATTACATCTGCGTCGATGTTTTCAAGAAGGCGTTGCTCGAATTGACCGTCGAAGAGCAAACGCCGACACTGCTCGAACCGGCGAGGATGCTTTCCACCTGCCAGCCGTTTCCCTGGTCGCGCCCGGTGTGGGAGGGGCGAAAGACTGTCTTCAACTTGGTGCCCTGCGATAACGACTTCGAAAGGAACTTTGCCAAATTTTTGGACAACGCCCTCGACGTTCGCGCCTTCGCCAAACTCCCCCAAGCTTTCGGCTTCGCTATCGAATATACCGATGCGGCAATGAACCTGAAGTCGTACTACCCAGACTTCGTTGCGGTGGATGATAAAGGGGGCCATTGGCTGCTCGAAACAAAGGGTCAGGAAACCGTTCAGGTGCCGCGCAAAGATATGGCCGCAACTCAGTGGTGCGAGAATGCGTCGAAGCTCTCCGGGACAGTATGGAAGTACGGCAAGATCCTTCAGAAGGAATTCGAAACGTTACGGCCCACCCGATTGGCGGAGCTCTCGGCGCTTTACGCGCCATTGTTCCTTTAGCCGATGTCCGAATCAAGCCAAAACCGTATCATCTGCCGCGAGGCGGCGGATTCGGGCGTCATCGCCTTGATCACGTGCGAGGGCTCGTCGGAATCAGCGAGCCACGCCGAACCGGAGGACGCGCAGATTCCTTCCTTGTCAAGCAGAATGAGCAGCGCTTCGGACTCGATGCCTCTCGAAGAAGTTCACAGTCTTCAAACCGGTTCACAGTCCGTAGTTTACAGTTCAGAGTAAGGACTAAAACGCCTTGACTGTTGACTGTCGACTATCAACTGTAGACCTCTTCAAAGAGCTCACAGTTTACAGCTAACAGGACGGACTGACTGTCGACTCTCAACTGTCAACTGTAGACTTGTCTCAAGAAGTTCACAGTCCACAGTTAACAGTTCACAGTAAGAATTAGCAGCCAGGCGGCGGTCAACTGTCGACTTCCTGTGAGTGGCCCACTGACGACTGACAACTGACGACCTTACGTTTGTCGGCGCGTTATGGTCCCGCAGGCGCGGGATCACGCAACTCATCGCAGCCAGCGCCCGACCCAAGCGCAAGCGGGTGGCCGCGCCTCTGGCATTGAACGATGAGGCCGTGCGGCTGGCGGTAGTCGGCAAACTCGGGTGGATCAGGCGGCAGCAGGCGAGATTCGAAGAACAGCCCCGGCAGTCCAAACGCCCGGCGTCTGTCCTACGGGTTGATGAAAAAGTCGGTTGCACTGTCATTCGGAGCGAAGATTTCATGAGCCTTCGGCTCGCCACTATGCGTGAAAATGGCTTGGATTCCCGCTGGAGTTTACCCCGTGGGTTCCCGCTTTCGCGGGAACGACAACGGGGCGGGAATGACCGTCACCCCCGCGAAAGCGGGGGTCCAGTGCTGGCGACTAAGTCATTTGTTTTTAACGGGCGCTCCGGCTATTTTCATGGCAGCGAAGAATCTCAGCATTTTAAGAATCAAACACTTCCGAGATTCTTCGTCGCCGCAGTTTACCCTGAGCGCAGTGAAGGGGCTCCTCAGAATGACATTTTTCATCAGCCTGCTGATGATCGAAGCCTGATATTCTGCACCAGGTCATGCAGCAGGCTGACCAAACGCCCGGCGTCTGTCTAATGGTCGAAACCAAATGTTCCGCACGAGGTCATGCAGCAGGCTGACCAAACGCCCGGCGTCTGTCTAATGGTCGAAGCCTGATGTTCCGCACCAGGCCATGCAGCAGGCTGACGAAACGCCCCGCGTCTGTTTCATGGTCGAAGCCAAATGTTCCGCACCAGGCCATGCAGCAGGCTGACCCAACGCCCGGCGTCTGTTTCATGGTCGAAGCCAAATGTTCCGCACCAGGTCATGCAGCAGGCTGACCAAACGCCCGGCGTCTGTTTCATGCCCGAGGCCTGATGTTCCGCACGAGGTCATGCAGCAGGCTGACCAAACGCCCGGCGTCTGTCTAATGGTCGAAGCCTGATGTTCCGCACGAGGTCATGCAGCAGGCTGACGAAACGCCCCGCGTCTGTTTCATGGTCGAAGCCAAATGTTCCGCACGAGGCCATGCAGCAGGCTGACCCAACGCCCGGCGTCTGTTTCATGGTCGAAGCCTGATGTTCCGCACGAGGTCATGCAGCAGGCTGACCCAACGCCCGGCGTCTGTTTCATGGTCGAAGCCTGATGTTCCGCACGAGGCCATGCAGCAGGCTGACCCAACGCCCGGCGTCTGTTTCATGGTCGAAGCCTGATGTTCCGCACGAGGTCATGCAGCAGGCAGGACGGGAAGGACGCGAAAGCGCGGGCCTGCGGCGTTCCGAGTCCGGCGGCTATACGATGTAAGTGGCGCGTTTGTCTGGTGAAGCCTCTACCTACCGACCGGCCGGTAAGTTACTCCGTAACGCCCAACCCCGCCCCGGCGAGCGAATTCGGAGGGAACGAGCTATCACGGAATTGTGGAGCTTCTTGGAGCTTTGCAAGCGGCTGCCTATGAGGCTACGTTGTTGGACATTATGGTAGGCTCGTGGGGACTCGAACCCCCGACCTCTGCCGTGTCAATCTTTCAAGGATAGGTCTTTCAACAACTTATAACACCGCGGGGACTGCCAAAGTTCGCGGAAGTCGTACAAGACATCGAGTTTTGTGGGTTGGGATGTGGGTTGGAATTTTCCCCAGACGCTATTGGTGTGTTCCCTTCCATGTGTCAGGTTTTATTGCACAAAAACTTGACATTTCCGTCCCAAAGCCGTCCATGACCCGACCGAGGTTTTGTGCCACCGCAAGTGAAAGCGTTTCCATCGATACCGCCCACGACACGGAACACAACAACATGGTGGCATTGAAAGAGTATCTGAGAGCCTGAGTGAGGAAGTCAAGGTCCGCAACTCACCTCGTCGATATCACGCTCCTCGACGAATTCTCTCGATCGGCTTCGCCCTCACCCGAGGCGATAGAGTCCATCTGTCCCCTCAATCCATTTCGTCACTTGCGGACGCCGACGCCAACCATGACCTGATACAGCAGAGCGTCGTTTTGGTGAACGGCGTTAGAATCGTGCTGAATCTCCAGCAAGGGCACTGCATTTGGTCGGCAACCCGAAAAGTTGTGAGATTCCGTACATCCCGGTCACAATCGCACGCATTTGCGTCGTGCGCAGACCGGTGTGACCTTTCAACGCCGACATCCTGCCACTTGAGTAACACACGGTTTGTTGGGATGAGGCGAAGTAAGCAAGCTTCGACAAGCCTGCGAATGATGTTCAGGCGGTCCGGCCCGTTCCCAGCCCACTATAAGAGTTTCCAGCCTTCGGTCCCTGGTTTGGCAGAGTTGGAAGAACTGGGTTCGTCTGCGTGAATGGATTTGGGTGTGGAAGGGCGTTTGAACAAAGCCGCTGGGCGGCGGACGCTTCGCGTGCGTGGAGTTCAGTGGTTGCCCTGATCGGATATTGTCGGGTCATAAGGAGGTTCCCTATGACCCGTTTACGCCAAATGATGCTCGAAGAACTCGAGCGTCGTAATTACTCTCAGGGTACGACCCGTTGCTATCTCCGTGCGGTCACCGATTTCGCCCGTTACTTCCACCGCTCTCCCGACCGACTGCGCCCCGAACACGTGCGTGAATACCAAGCGTATCTGTTCCGCGTGCGGAAGCTGGATGCGAGCAGTGTGACGCAGCGGTTGGCGGGGCTACGCTTCTTCTTCCTCAAGACCCTCAAGAAGCGCTGGGGGATGGACGAAACCCCTTACCCCAAGAAGGTGCGTCGCCTGCCGACGGTGCTGAGTCAGGAAGAAGTCACCCAGTTCATTAATTCCGCTCCCACTCCTTTCTATCGCATCCTGTTGATGACCCTCTACGCTACCGGCGCGCGTTGCGCCGAGGTGGCGCAGCTCCAAGTCCGGGATATCGACAGCCAGCGCATGGTCATCCACATTCAAGGCGGCAAGGGCCGTGTCGATCGGGACGTGATGCTCAGCCCTGCCCTGCTCGCAGCCTTACGCGAGCACGGGCGCCGGCTCAAGCCGAAAGTCTGGCTTTTCCCTGGCAACCGTTGGCACACCGCCCCACAGCCCATCGGCACCAAGACTCTCTGGCACCCATGCTATTATGCGGCGCAGCGTGCCGGGCTCAAGAAAAGTGTGCATCCGCACACGCTTCGCCACTGCTTCGCCACACATCTTCTCGAAGCCGGTGCGGACCTGCGCACAATTCAGATCCTGTTAGGCCACCATGATCTGAAAGAGACCACTCAGTACTTGCACCTTTCCACCCGCCATCTCAACGCCACGGCCGGTCCCCTGGACGCGTTGGTGCTGTCGGCCACGGGGAAGAAAAACGAGCCCCCGGGAGATGCCTAGATGAACCGGCCACCCTTGGAGGTGGCCGGTCTCATCCGCGTGGCGGGGCAGAAATTCATCGAACGCAGTCGCTCCTGGCTGACCGCCCGGCACCGCAAGGTCCTGGCGGCCATCGAGCGTTGCCGCACCGCCGCGCTCGGCGGGCACCGCGATGAGTGTTCCCGCTGCGGGTATCGCGCCATTTCCTACGACTCCTGCAGAAATCGACACTGTCCCAAGTGTCAGGCTCAGGCCCGCGACCGCTGGTTGCAGGCGCGTCGGCAGGAACTCCTGCCCACCCGCTACGTGCACGTGGTCTTCACCCTTTCTCATCTTCTGGCACCCTTGGCTTTGCAGAACAAAAAGCTCCTTTACGATCTGCTGTTCCGCGCCAGCGCCCAAACCCTGCTCGAAGTCGCTCGCCATCCCCGGCATTTGGGCGCCGAGATCGGCTTCTTCAGTGTCCTCCACACCTGGAACCAGAAGCTGGAGCATCATCCTCATGTCCATTGTGTGGTCCCCGCCGGCGGACTCTCCCCGGACCACAACCGCTGGCTCAGTGCCCCTCGCCGCTTCTTTCTTCCCATCCCCGTTCTGGCTCGGGTCTTTCGGGGCAAGTTCGTCGCCGCTCTGAAACATGCCTTCGCCGAGGGCCAACTGGGCTTCCACGGCCAGTTGAAGCCGCTCGCCTCAGCGAAGGCTTTCTCTGCCTTCCTGCGCCCACTCTTCCGCCGGGATTGGATCGTCTACTGCAAACCGCCCTTCGGCGGGCCCCAGTATGTCCTCCACTACCTGGGCGCCTACACCCATGGCTCCGCCATCTCCAACCCTCGCCTCGTTTCCCTGACCGGCGACCAGGTCACCTTCCGCTGGAGAGACTCCACCCACGGCAACCGGCAGCGCCTCATGACCCTCTCCGTCGACGAGTTCTTGCGTCGCTTTCTGCTCCACATGCTTCCCCCACGCTTCGTGCGCATCCGCCACTTCGGCTTCTTGGCCCATCGCCGTCGCGCTCGACTTCTACCCCTCTGTTTCCGGCTCCGGGGATCGGCGACGGGTTCGCCCCTGGCTCAACCACCCACGCCATTGGACGGGGAGGTTTCGTCCACCACCTCGCCTTCTACTTCTCCCTGGAACTGTCCTCAGTGCGGCGGCCCTATGATCATCTTGGAGCGATTAAGCGCAGCCCAAATCACCCTCCGTTCTCCACCCATTCCCCTGGCGAGAAACGCATGAGACCCTCGCGGTCATTCCGAGAAGACTCAGGGCCTTCCGCGCCACATTCTTCGTGTGCCTCTCGGGGCCTGCAGTACTCATGCATGGCTGCTCCATCGTTGCATATCGAGGTGGATCTACACTCCAATCACCTCTTCCGCCTCGTTGCGCCCTCCGTCCCACACGCCTTTCTCCTGCACCACCCTCCTACCCAGCACGGGAAACACGATTCAAATCCCATAGCCTCGTGACGCGGCTTCGTTCAAACGGCTGTATCGAAAGCGCGCCGTTGGAGCTCTCGCGCGACTCCACCGCTTTTTCACCGGCGCGCTTCCGATACAGCACTAACGTTTCTCGTTCCTAATCTGTCGCAAGGACTCCCAGGGCTTGCAGATCGGTGGTTTGGGCATTGCCGCGAACGCTGCATTTCACATTTCAAAAGCTTTCAGAATTGCTTCCCGTATTGGTCGTCGCTGACCTGTTCCATCCAGTCGACGACTTTCCCGTTGAGAGCCTCCTGAATGGCGATGTGGGTCATCGCCACAGTCAGGCTTGCGCCGTGCCAATGCTTCTCTCCAGGCTCGAACCAGACGACATCGCCCGGCCGGATTTCTTCGACCGGGCCGCCCCATCGCTGGACAAGGCCAACACCGGATGTAACGAGCAGCGTCTGCCCAAGCGGATGCGTATGCCACGCCGTTCGGGCGCCGGGTTCGAAAGTGACGCTCGCACCGCGAGCACGCGCGGGATCGACCGCCTCGAATAGCGGATCGACTCGGACCGTTCCCGTGAAATACTCCGCTGGTCCTATTCCAGAGGGTCGCGAACCACATCTCTTAATTTCCATGATTAACCTCTATTGTTGTGGGTTCGAATTGTTCGTCTCCTTTTGAGACCGCACCCACGATCGGCGACAACTTTGCGACCACGGGACTGGCCGCCAGCGGCTCCTCACTGGTTCTGGCATACATCGGCAGACACTCCGCTTCGGCTCTGTGCATCGACACCGACTCCTACCCTCAATGCGGCGTTACGCCGCGCGGCATGACTTTCATAGTCGCCGAGCGGGCGCGGGCGCTGATCATAGGGCTCAGGTACTCACTCGTGTCGTACTTTGCCCGGTAGGCGTCATCAATGCTGTCGTTGATCGGGCCGTCGACCGGCTCGAAGGTCACTTCTTTCGTCATGCCGGCGGCGATGATCCGGCCTGCATTCTGCTTCAGCGCGGCCTGATACCAGCGAGACTCGATTCCACTGTAAGCGCGGACGTAGAGCGCGTCGCCAACTGCGACGGACCAAATCCACGTCGGTGTGCCATAGGTTTTGCCGTCGTCGCAGAATGGAGCAATATGCAAGTCATCCGCCTTTACAATCTTTTGCAATTTTTCTTTCGACCATGCGGTCATTTGTACGTGCTCCTTCTTTTACGGGCGCAGCAACGCCTTGATAGCGCGGCGCTCATCCATCGCGCGGTAGCCTTCCGCGACCTGGTCGAGCGGCAGAGTCAGATCGAAGACCTTGCCGGGGTCGATCTTTCGGTTCCACACCAGATCGATCAGCTCGGGCAGGAAGCGCCGCACCGGAGCCGGGCCGCCATGAAGGTGGACATGGGCGTAGAACAATTTCTCGCCGTTGAGCTCGACCCCGTGCGGCACACCGACATAGCCGATGTACCCACCGGGCCGCGTGGACCCGATAGCCTGCATCATCGACTCCTGTGTGCCGACGCATTCCAGCACGGAGTCAGCACCGATGCCTTTGGTCAATTCCCTAATGCGGGCCACCGCCTCGTCACCGCGCTCACTCACGATATCGGTCGCGCCGAATTTGCGGGCGAGCTTCTGGCGCGGCGCGTGACGGCTCATCGCAATGACCCGGCCAGCGCCCATCTGTCTGGCAGAGAGCACACCCAGCAGGCCGACCGCGCCGTCACCGACGACCGCGACTGTCGCGCCCGGTTTGACGTTCGCAGCAACGGCGGCGAACCAGCCGGTACCCAGGACGTCGGAGGCCGCCAGCAGGCTCGGGATTAGGTCGTCAGGGGGTACCTCCGGCGTCGCCACAAGCGTGCCGTCCGCGAGCGGGACCCGCAGCAGCGGCGCCTGTGCGGTACCAACAAACTCCTTGTGCTGGCAGGACGACTGATAGCCGGCCTTGCAGTGGGGACAGGTATTGTCGGAGGCGAAAAACGAACCGATGACGAACTGGCCGGTCTTGAACGTCGTCACCGCACTTCCGACTTCCTCGACGATGCCGCAGTATTCATGGCCCATCGAGGTTGGCTGGATTATAGCGTTAATGCCGCGATATGGCCACAAGTCGGACCCGCATACGCAGGTCGCCGATATCCTGATAACGGCGTCAGTCGGCTCAATTATCTTCGGCGTGCTACGTTCTTCGAAACGCACGTCGCGGGGTCCGTAAAGAACAGCGCCTTTCATGGTTATCTCCTGCCTTTCAGGTAGCCGGCCGCAGCCTTCACATCTCGTATCCAGGTTTTTTGTAGAGCTTGTCCCATTTGTCCTTGATGTCCGGCTTGTAGACCTGCTCTCGCCAGTCCTTGGATGTAACTTCCTCGAATCCGACTGAAACGGACTCCTCTCCGTAGTTCAAAACGTCCATGATGTCTTGGGCGATTTTTTCTGCGAGACGTGCTTTCTGCTTTTCTGATTTTCCAGGCCAGAGCTTGACGACGACGTGAGGCATGTTTTGACTTCTCCCTGCCCGTTAATCGGGCCGCTTTTCAAATACGTCTTTGACGACGGGCATAGCCGAAAAAACATTCGGCCAACCCGCATAGAAAGCGAGCTGTCTCAGCACCTCGGATGCCTGAGGTTTGGTCAGGCCGTTATCCATTGCTCGATTGAGGTGATGAGTAACCTGCACGACTTGGCCTGAGGCGATGAGCGCGCTGACCGTGACGAGACTACGGTCCCGAGGCGTTAAGGCAGGACGCAACCATAGGTCACGAAAAAGCAGGTCGCGGGTGTACTGCACAACGCCAGGCGCCACGAGGCCGAAATCCTGCTGAACCTGTGTTGCGCGTTTGGCCTCGGCGGCTTCATCGATCGGAAGAAGCTCAGGCGATGCTGTAGGAAGCTGATCAAGTCCAATCCTCCGCTGCGCAAAGAGATCCTTCAGAATCGCAACCGCAGAAAAGGCGTTCGGCCAGCCGGAGTAGAACGCAAGATGGGTAATGATCTCTGAGATCTCACTTGGTTTTACGCCATGGTCCAGCGCCAGGTTGAAATAGTGCAGCATCCCGATCGTCTGATTCCGGGCGATCAAGGCAGCGACGGTCACGATGCCGCGGTCTCGTGGCGATAGATCGGGACGCGTCCATAAGTCATCGCTGATCGCGATTTGGGTGTATTTCTCAAGCGCCGGCGAAACCATGCGTATTTCCTCAAGTGTCAGCGCGGAACGAGGTGGATTTGAATCCATACCTTATCTCCCTGTCTCATGGTCCTTTTTTTCACAACTTGTGGTCAGTAATGCTCCCATGTAACTGACCAGTGTTCGTCCGGGCGGGCCGACCTGATAACCAAGTGTCCGTCCGCCCTGAACTGGTAGACGCGCGGCAAGTCCTTGCCGACAAGAAGGTCGCCAGTATTCGACCCCTGGACGTGATGAGTCACCGTGTGAGTCGCCTCGTTTAGGTCGAAGCTACCGAAGGAAGCCTCGTAGCCGTTCTTGACGTACTCATTGGACAGAGCACTCGCAGACTTGGGGTACATGAGCTGCACCGACATGTGGCCATCGCGGGTGTAGATCAGCATGCCGAGCACACCGGTTGTCACCGGCTTTCCATCCGGGCCTGCTATAGACGCGAGGTGCCACGCGCCGATCAATCTCTCCCTGTCAGAGCCCGAGCCTTTCTTTTCCGCCGAGTGTGTCTGCGAAACTCCGCAGACTGTCACAAGCATGACAAGGATTCCAAAGAGGATCGTCTTCATCTTGTCTACTCCTGATGCCGCTTAGCGGCCCACTAGCTTCTCGTGAAATTCCGGATAACGCGCCCCTTCGAGCTTGATGTGTGAGGAGGCACTTTCGATGGCCGAGAGATCTTCGGACGTCAGTTCGACATTCAGTGCTCCGAGATTCTCTTCAAGACGATTGAGCTTCGTTGTACCCGGGATCGGAACGATCCATGGCTTCTTCGCAAGCAGCCAGGCGAGCGCGATCTGCGCAGGTGTCGCCTTCCTCTGTTCCGCAAATGTCGTGAGCAAGTCCACCAGTGCTTGGTTCGCTTTCCGATTCTCGTCGCTAAAGCGCGGGATGGTGCTGCGAAAATCTGAGCTGTCGAACTTCGTCTCGGCCGTGATCTTGCCCGTCAGGAAACCCTTGCCGAGTGGGCTAAACGGAACGAATCCGATCCCCAGCTCCTCAATCAATGGCAGGATCTCCCGTTCTGGCTGCCTCCAAAAGAGGGAGTACTCGCTCTGCAGGGCAGTGACGGGCTGAACGGCATGGGCGCGACGAATGGTTTGCGCTCCTGCCTCCGACAGACCGAAATGCTTGACCTTGCCTTCCTGAATGAGCTCTTTCACCGCTCCCGCCACATCTTCGATCGGCACGTTCAGATCGACGCGATGTTGGTAGAACAGGTCGAGCACATCGACCCTCAGGCGCAGAAGCGAAGCCTCGGCAACCTGCTTGATGTGTTCCGGTCGACTGTTTAATGCGCTCCACCTGCTCCCATCGCCAGGATTGGCCTCCCATCCGAATTTAGTGGCGATCACGACCTTGCCGCGGAACGGTGCGAGGGCTTCGCCCACGAGTTCTTCGTTTGTGAGCGGCCCGTACACTTCCGCCGTATCAAAGAACGTGATTCCTCGCTCCACGGCGGCGCGGAGGAGGGCGATCATCTCCTTCTTGTCCTTGGGCGGCCCATATGACCAACTCATTCCCATGCAGCCGAGGCCGATGGCCGAAACTTCCAGGTTGCTTTTCCCTAATTTGCGTTTTTGCATCGTATCTCCTTCACTTCTTGCCTTTACCAGCCGTTCTTCGTGTCCCTCAATCCCAAGGTACTGCCGAATCGCGTTTTTGAGCAGTATGTATAAAATACAAGGGCTTGTGAGTATAATTCACAAATGGAACGAAATGATCTCAGCATTCTTGCCGCGTTCCTTGCCGTAGCGGAGGAGCGCAGCTTTACACGGGCCGCCAAACGGCTGGGCGTTTCTCCCTCTGCCATGAGCCACGCGATTCGGGGACTGGAGGAGGGCATAGGGGTACGCCTGCTTTCGCGGACGACACGGAGCGTTGCGCCGACGGACGCAGGAGAGCAACTCCTCGCGCGGTTGCGCCCGGCTCTCACCGATATCCAGGATGCCCTGGACCAGCTCTCCGGCTTACGCGACAAACCCGCGGGCCGCGTGCGGCTGCTCGTGCCGCGGCTTGCCGGAACCACGATGCTTGGACCGAAACTGGCGAAGTTTACGCGCGATTATCCGGACGTGGTTCTCGAAGTTACTACCGACGACAGCCGCATGGATATTGTTGCTGGAGGCATCGATGCAGGCATCCATTTCGGCGAATACATTCAGAAGGACATGATCGCGGTCCGGGTGTCCAAGGACCATCGGGCGGCCATCGTGGGCGCCCCGGCATACTTTAAGTCGCATCCAAAGCCGAAAACTCCGCATGACCTGCTCCGCCACAAATGCATCAACTTTCGACATGGGTCCGCCGGCGTGTACCGGTGGGAGTTCGACAAGGGCAAAAAATCTCTGTCCGTTGCGGTGAACGGGCCTCTCATAGTTGATGACGTGGAGACCTTGGTTCGCGCTGCGATTGATGGCATCGGCCTTGCCTTCGTGTCAGACGAGCGCGTAGCAGCGCAACTCGCGAGCGGAGAGCTCATCCGCGTGCTGGAGGATTGGTGCCAGCCGTTCCCTGGTTTCTTTCTCTACTACCCGAGTCGGCGCCAGCAGCCAGCCGCGCTCTCCGCTTTGATCAACGCCCTTCGGCTGTGACCATGTGGCTGTGCAACGGCCGAGGATTACTCCCCGTAAGTCGCCTAGCCATCAACTGGCGCACTGCATTGGAGCGGGCTGCGTGCTGGTGTGGAAGGGCGTTTGTACTAAGCCGCTGCGCGGCAGGTAACCGCTGGCATTCCACCGCGATTCGGATTATTCAACTTCTGAGAGGAGGTTTGAATGACCGAATTACGAAGACGGATGCTGGAGGAATTGCAG
>Ga0208037_1000096_pt1 | contig 65471 bp, 72 predicted proteins | sample June2015DPH_13_1_3_FD_184710 | JGI IMG/M metagenome (GOLD analysis project Ga0208037, IMG submission 184710) | Peatland microbial communities from SPRUCE experiment site at the Marcell Experimental Forest, Minnesota, USA - June2015DPH_13_100... | ecosystem: Environmental > Terrestrial > Soil >...
AGGCTGGTGCTTTTCGATGACCATCATTCTGCGAAGCTGACCGTGTGGGACGAGATGGCCGAGGAGATAGTCAACTTAGGAGTCGTGGTCAATGCGCCCGTAAGGATAGTGAATGGGTATGTGAAGCAGGGGCTGGACGGGAAGCCCAACCTGAATCTGGGGAAGAGAGGCAGGGTTGAAGTCATTGCTGATGAGAAGGTCACAGTAAAGCTCGTCCCAATGTCTGCTGTGACCGAGAAGCTGGCCAAGGTCTTTCAAGAACAGCAGTTAATGGCGGTCGAGTGCGTGGTCAACACGGAGCCGAAGTACAGTGAGTTTGTCCGGTCCGATGGTTCGCAGGGTTCTCTCTTTCAATTTGGTGTGACTGGCGAGGGAGGCAAGGCAGAGACAAGAGTAGTGATCTGGAGCCCTTCCGCCAGGCCGGAGCTGAAGAAGGGTCAGAAGGTATTGATTACCAACGCGAAGACCAAGCGCTCGCCGAGCGGAGAGTACGAAATTCATGGGGATGCTGGGAGTGCAATCTTTCTGGCACAGAGGGCTCCGCCGATGGAGTTTAGGGTTGCCGCTACAAGCGCGAGCTCGTCAGGGACCGTCCTGTTGGTAGTGGACAAGAGCGGAAAAGTCTGGACGGTAGAGAAGGAGAGGGAAGCAAAAGAGCCCGCAATTGGAGAAGCCGTGGTTGTGACGCCTGACACAGTGAATGACGGCAGGTTATACTGTAGGACGAAGGGTTCGGTGAGTGTGGTGAACGAGAGCTCGCTACCAGGCTTGGACACCATAGCGACGAAGCTACGAGATGCCAAGGATGAAGCATCCCAGATAATGGTCGAAGTCATCGCACTGTCTCACGGTAGCGCCGAAGATGTCGACCTGAAGGATGGCACAATGGTGAAAAAGGGGGAGCTCATGATTGGCGACGACACCGGCGAGATGAAGCTCGTGGGATGGAGGGAACTGTCTGGGAAGGTCCTGGGAATCCAGCCTGGTGAGAGACTCAGGATCGTCGGCGCGACACCCAAGATAAACAAGCTCGGGACGCGGGTGCTTCAAATGTCGAACCTTACGGTAATCGAAAGGTTGCGGGAACGCGGTTAGGCCTTCGTGCGCCTCAGGGCCTCGTACTCATAGACGAAGATTACCACCAGTGCGACAATGAAGAGCACTATCATGGAAGTGCTCAGGAAGTTATAGTAGCTGGTAATGCTCAGGAATGGTAGGTGCAATTGTCTGATTGCACGCCGGCGTCTCATAATAAGCGTTGCTGGGGACGCGAGAGGTTTCGCCCGTCTCATGCCAGCACTGCTGAAAGCGGGTTGCTGTAGCCCTAGAGACGATTCCTGTCCGCGTTCAGCGCGAAAGCCCGATTTCTCCTCTGGTCAGCCCTCGGCGTCCTGCTGATGGTGACTCTTCCCAACTCGTTGGCAAAGCTGACCCAGTGTTTTGCCATGAACAGTGGTCCGGTATTCGCCTGATTCTGGTGAGGAGGCAGGCTGTCTTGGGACAGATTCAATATCATTGAGTTAGGTGCCGGGGGCGGGACTCTCGTCAGTCGATTCGAGCCCGCGGTCTCCGGATTTCGCATCCGAGCTTGGATTATGAGTTACGCCCACGAGAGCGTGCCCGGCGCAATAGGCCAAGCTGTGCTACCCCGGCATCCACTCAGACGCCTTTCGATGGAGATTAAAAGACTCACGGCGTGGGTTGAGCTGAAGATACGGGACCCGAGATTCTCTTCAACGATTAAAAACGGCATCCGGTTGGTCTCGGTCGAGCCGCGGTAGCTCAGTCGGTTAGAGCGTTGCCTTGGTAAGGCAAAGGTCGTGAGTCCGAATCCCACCCGCGGCTCCAGTGAACAAGTCTTTCCCAGAGTGTAATGAGTCCAATAATGATGGCAATGTTGAAGACCCGTGAAGAGAAATTCCTTCAGACCCATGAGTCGTGCAGACTCGCCACCGCCTCAAAGGGTGGCAAGCCGCATGTGGTGCCCGTGGTCTACGCCCTCGATGGAGAGGACATCGTCATAGCGGTAGACTATAAGACGAAGAAACTAAAGAGCCTGAGGGAGAACCCGAAGGTAGCCTTGGTTGTGGATGAGTATCGCCCCAACCGAGGACTGATGATCGAAGGAGATTGCGAGATCCCTGAGCGTGGCAAGGAGTACCTGCGCCTGCTGCAGATTCTCTTCGATAGGTTCGTCTCCTACAGGAGGAACCCCTGGGGTGAAGGCGAGTCGCCGATACTGAAGATCAGGCCGACCAAGGTCGTCATGTGGTAGGGAGGCGCCGTCAGGTCAGCGGCACGCTCATGCGCGCTTCGTATATTGACAGTAGTCCGACCGCCGAATATCGGGGGTCGAACGGCTCGAGGACGGATGAACAGGTTTCTGCGAGAAGTTCGATGTAGCGCTTCGAGTCGTACATGGTCTCGTCCCCCATTACGTCGACGGGCGTGGCCCTCTTCGAGTCTCGGCTCCCGCAGTCTGTGATGACGTAACGTATCACTTCACCAGCGTGCAGTTTGACACCCTCGCCGACAAGTCGCTTCACAGCGGCGTGCTGGACTGTCATGCTGGTGTACTCCTCTGGCCCCTTCGAGAGGTTAGTCGTGAAAGCCAGTTCGGATGCGCGAATCTCGTGGCGCTCTAGCGCTTCCGCGTATCTGAGGAAGATCTCGACGCATTCGGGGAACCTAGTCCTTACCCCCTTCACAGAGTCGGCCTTCGCCATGACCCTCAGGATCGCCATCTGGCATTCTGCGAATGTCGGGGGCGTGTCGTGGCGTCGTGCTTCTATCCCCCTGACTTTGAGCTCGCCGTCCTGATAGACACCGAAGTACCTGTTGAGCACAGGTATCTTCGAATCGGCCTTGGAAGGAAGGAAGGCCACCCACTTGTAGACCCCTTCGAAGGACATGGCAAAGTCGGTCTCCGACTCGATTTCGGACTTGAGCTCGAGGTAGCCCTCCCGTCCCGCCCTTTCCTTCTTCACCCAGAGCGAATCCACGATCCCGTGGACCACGTCGAAACCCCTCCTCTCGGCTACCCTCGCTGCATCGAGCAGCACCTTCCTGTCCCAGGCACACACCGCGATGTGGGCGTCGATCCGGCCGAACTTCGCGTTGTTGAAACCCAGATAGCCGAAGGTGGTGACCCCGAGCCACTTCAGGGCGGCCTGACGCGCGTTGTACCTGTCATAGTCGGTCCCCTTCGAGTCCTTCTTCAGTTCCTTGTAGTGGAGCCGCTTCTCTACGATGATCTCTATCGCGCGAGGGACTATGCCTTTCCTCTTTTCGCAGACGTTCCAACCCAGTTCGGGTACCCTGTTCTTCGAATCAGGGCAGCACAGGCATCTCACTGTCTCCGCTGAGATGTTCTTTCTGAACATGATGTTAGGGTAGAGGGCATGAAAGTCGAGCTCGCATACCCCCTCGTGGACGCCCATCTTTGGCTCGAAGATTAGCCCACCCCTGTCGGCCACGAGCAACTCGTTCCTGTCCTTGAAACGCTCGACCAGTGTCGGCTTCCAGGGGACGAGCAGGTCGATTCTGGAGGCGTGGTAGCATTGGAGGCTCGAGAGGGCCTTCCCTATGCTCGCTCTGCTGGATGTCTGAAGGGGCATACGGCACACCCTGCTCAGCTCGAAGAGCCCCTCGAAGCCTGCCTCGGAGTAAGCGAAGGATGTATTGACGTCGATGTGTATCCTGCCGCAGAGCTTCATCGCCGAAGGCTTGTAGTGGATTCTGCCGTAGCTGAAGTAGGAGGTCCCGCCCTTCGCAGGGAGTTTCAGGATGGTCCCGTCCCTGTCGAGCGTCAGCCTGTCGGCGACGTTGTTGGCTTCTGCGCGCCTAATCAGGTAGGGGAAGAGGAAGGAGTCACCGTCGGTAGAGAGGACGAAGTCGGGGTCGGCTTCCCTGACGGTCTTCACCAGCTCGAGCAGCTTGTCAGCTTCGCTCCCACGGTCGATCACGACCTTTCCGGCGTCGCTCTCAAGACTGATTGTCCCGATTCGGTCGGTGAAGAGCGTTATCTTCCCCGCTTTCATGATGTCGACGTCCACTTTCACTTTCCTCAGGTTGGGGGCGGCGTAGTCATACGCCCAGACATTGTCGTGGAGGTCCCATTGCAGCGTGTCCCCGACCTGCATCACTTCGCAGTGTGCGAGCGGGAAGAGGTCGTGCTCGTACAGGTAGCTCTGATTGGGCGGGACGTCGACGTTGTAGAGTCTGTAGGCGCCGAACGGGCCGAGCCGCTCTATCCTTCCGGCCACCTGCTGGATCTTCCTGGCATCCATGACATTAGCTTCTATGACATCGGACCTCTCTGTGTCGATGACCTTCTCGAACTTTCTGGTAGGCTTGGTCCAGATGAATTCGGAACCCATTATTTTCAGCGGATCCTCAAGGTCAGCCACGCTGCTGGTCGCGATGAATATCGACGGGGACCAGTGGTCCACCAGCCTTACGGCCTGGCCATCTTCGCGTTTGAACCAGACGACCATCTCACCGGGGTTCCCCGGATAGAGGTCAAGTATCCAGCCTCGCATCCCTCTCGGCCTTCATCTTCTCCACCTCGCCCGCCAACCATACAATGGCCTTGTGCTGCATCAGTAGGAGGCTCATGAAGAGCGCTTCGCTCGGGAAGGGTGATTCCTCTGCCTGCATTGCCGGGAAGTATTCGTAGCAGAACCTCGACATCTCCTTGAACAGCTCCCGATCTTCGGCCCTCAGGGCACATGCGAAGCGTTCCCAGCTGTCCAGCTCCTTGATGATCTCGGCGTCGGTGAGGGTCATCGGTCATCCTCCTTCCGTTTGATTTCTGAGATTGTCCCCAGCGCACGCGCCAGTATTCTGTAGTGGTGGAAGACCAGGGCCATGGCCACCCCCTCGAACCGGGAGGTCCTGACGGCCGCCGATGAGGCCGACGTGTAGAGCTTGGCGGAGCTGAGCATATCGTCGAAAGCGAACCTGTCACGCTTCGAGAGAGCCCTCCTGAACGCCCTCCACTCTGCTGTCTCCTGAGCCTCAGCCATCCTGAACGATGGAATCGTCCTCCCCATTAGCTGGCCACCATGACCTTGGAAGTTCTCAGGAGCTGGTTCATCATAAAACTGGAGGTTGTCGGAGGCTTGGTCGGATGCTTGACGAGCTCTGCCTCTACCCTGCCTCCGGACGATGATAGGGAGACCGCGGTATCGGCCCATTCCATGATCATGTTATCGTATTTGTTGGGCGAGGCAAGGGTCGCAAGGACGAGTGAATTCTTCTTCACTCGTTTGACTCCGTCCTCGACGGAGCCCAGGAGCCTCCTTGCCTCCCTCTCCTCCAGCTCAGGCTCGTTGAAGGTGCCAAGCAGGTCGGAGACGACGACCAATTTGGCCGCGTAATCCTCTGCGGCCCTGACCAGGTGCTCCGAGATGAGGTCGACGAGTTGGTAAATTGTGAAGACACGACAGGTGGCCACCCTTCTCATCGCGACCGCCGGCTTGAAGTCGTGCTGCTTCGCGAACGAAGAGAAGAGGTATGGGTCTGACTGGTTCCCTCCGTCAATGAAGAGCACGGCTGAATCGAGGCCACCTGCCTCCAGCGGGAGTTGGGCCCTGAATGCCATGAACTCGGCCACTACAGATGCCGCGCCGCCGCTGAGTACGATCAGGTGCTGGGGAGAGCAAGGCCTCAGCAACGAGTCCAAGCGCGAGAAGCCTAGAGAGAAGTGTGGAAACGATGAAGCCGAACGGAATGACGAGGCCCTCCTTTGGACAGCGACGATGTCTGTCAGGTGGATGTCCGACCAATCATCGGACACCGGGGCTAGCCTGCACTCGATGTTGTTCTCGAGCCCGCGCCCGCATCCGATACAACGGCCGCTCAGTGAATCGATGGTTTCGACCGTGGGCCCGAGGTCCCGCCTGACCCGCAGGACACAGTTGCAGTTGGAACAGTAGTAGACGAAGCGTTCCTTGCCGCTTCCCTCTTGTTCGTACAGATAGTGGAGCCTAGCCATTGTGACAGGAGCAGGAAGTTTCTCCAGAATTTAATGCGAGAGGTCGCGTGAGTAAATTCGGGCGCGAGAGAGACGGCTGAAAGTGTTATTCGATCATTCAAGATTATTAACCCAAAGGATTGGCTTGACGAGATAACGCGGGGGTCGCCCAGCCTGGTCAACGGCGCGAGGCTCAGGACCTCGTCCCTCAGGGGTTCGTGGGTTCGAATCCCACCCCCCGCACTCTTACAGCCGTAAGGAATCCCGAGTTGCCGCTAGGTTGAAACCTCGCCACTCGGGGTCTTTCGACGTTCTCAGGTGTTCTTATCGCTGGCATTAAATCGCGGGCTGGCACCGTCACCTACCCGACATGAAGAGCCTGAGAATGGCCGTTCAGACGAAAGCCATGGTATTCATCGCAGTTGTGGTCGTCATAGCCGCAGCGCTGGCTTTAGCCGCTTCATACAACACGCCCCCGTTTCAACGCGCGTCGACCAGCACAATCCAAACGTGTACAGATATCCCCGCCATAAGTTTCTTGTACTGCGGTAGTCCCCTGAGAATAACAGCATATGGAGAACTAGGTGCTTCACCCTTTGGGAATTGGACGTACAAAGGAAGTTGGAACTTCACCGTGTCCATCAACACGAATTCGGTAGCTCGCGGTGAACCCATCCTCCTCATGGCGAGCCTTACAAACATCGGGCCGAACCAGACAATCAAGGAATTCGTAAAACCATACATCAATCCGGCAGTTCACGATGCGAACGGGACTGAAGTCTGGGCGTGGAACCCGCCGCAGTCAACTTGGCCCAATGTGGCAATTGCAAGTGGAGAGACCATCATGCAGGACGTAAGCATCCCTACTTCCCAACTCCGCGCCGGGGACCTTTGTTCCATCATGGTGACACCATTGCCCATTCAATTTCCATCTCCAAACAACATGACGTTCACTTTCCAATTCTCCGTGCATTAGACGAATCACTGTTTAGACCTAGGCAACTTCCGCCCAGCATGCTGGGTTGAAGTCCCACCCCCCGCACCTCTCATCGCGTTCAAGGGTCTCTCCAAGACTAGTCAGAATGTGCTGTCTTCTTTGTAATAGATTGTGCTGCAGCTCCGCCTGGCACCAAATCTGATGCGTATTGCGGCACACACTTCTGATGCCCTCTCCTGGTCACGGCAACCCCCTCGGAAACCGAAACCTGTTTCTGGGCAACGGGAGGACCGTTTGGTGTGAGCGAGATTGGATAGCGCCGTAGAGACTTTTGGCCTGACCAAGTCCTATGGTGCGGTGAAGGCGCTCGACAGCCTAAGCGTCAAAGTGAGAAAGGGCGAAATCCTCGTCCTCCTCGGCCCCAACGGCTCAGGTAAGTCCACCCTCCTGCTCCTACTTTCGACGGTACTGAAGCCCACCGCCGGGACGGCGACTGTGATGGGATACGACATAGTCAAGCAGCCCCTGAAGGTCAGAGAGACCATAGGCATCTCGTTTCAGGAGGCCCGAGGGTTCTGGAGGCATAAGCCTTACCACATCCTGGCGTTCCACGCGGCGATCTACGGTCTTCGTGGGAAAGAGAGGTCCGAGGTGGTCGACCAGACTCTCATAGACTTCGACCTCTGGCCTTCGAGGAATAAGAGATTCATGGAGCTCTCAGGAGGGCAGGCGAAGAGGCTAGAAGTCGCGAAACTGTTCGTACACCGCCCGGAGGTGGCCCTCTTCGACGAGCCGACCGCCATGGTCGACTTGGACGGGAAGAGGATGATCTGGGACCGGATAAGGGGTCTTCGCGAGCAGGGATCGACGGTGGTGGTCGCCACGAACGAAGTGAGGGAAGCGGAGTATCTGGCTGACAGGATCAGCATAATGAAGGGAGGGAAGGATGTCGTCACCGAAGACCTCAGGACGCTCAAGGACAGCATTACCGGTGGAGACGTGGTAGAAGTCCGCATGTCTCCCGCCATCACCAGTGGAGCGCTGAAGGTCATCTCGGAGGTCCCTGGCACAGTCAGGGTTACACAGGTCACCGAAGACACCCTCAACGCCTTCGTCAATAGGTCGGAAGACTGGCTGCCGCAGATGATGACATCTGTACAGTCGCTCGACGTCAGAATCACATCCATCAGGGTCTCGGAGCCTTCACTCGACGACGTCTTCCTCCACTATACGGGCAAAGAGGTCGCGAGTGCCCATGCGTGAGCTCCTCGTCCTCTTAGGCTACGAGCTCAAAGAGACCTTCGATTCCATCCCTTGGACGGTCTACTTCTGGTTCTTCTTCGGGTTCCAGTACTTCGTCTACGGCCAGCTGGTGTCTAGGCTTGTCGGGAGCAATCTGCCCAACTACTACGTTTACTACGGCACGGGCCTCCTGATCATAATGACATTCAATGTGGCGTCGTGGTCAGGAAGACGGTTCGTCGAGGGTGCCCATGAAGGAAGGCTGAGGTACATCCTGTCCCTTCCGATTAGGCGTGGGGAGCTCTTCTTGGAGCAATTGATGCTGGGCTTCATAGCCAACATTGTCAGAATCGGCCCCCCACTCGTCCTCGTTCTCTGGCTCAATGGGATGCCCCCAATCGTGCTGTTAACGTCCCTGGTTGTGCTGCTGTCCATAAGCGTGGGCGTGATGGGGATAATGATCTCGCTTTCGTTCGTAGCGTTCAAGTCGTTTGACATCTACAGTGCGATAGTAGCCAGCACGAGCGCCATCCTGCTCAGGTTCAGCACGATTCTATACCCGCTCTCTTTCATGCCCAACGCCTACGCGTCGGTCGCCAGGTTCAACCCGCTCACCTACGGGGCAGATTTGCTGAGAAATGTAATGAACGTCGACGTCAGCCAGCTGCTCAACCCGGGATCTTCTGCATTCATCGTTGCCGCCGTTGGGGTTTCGATGCTTACCCTCGGCATGGCCATTGTGCCCCGAACGCTAGAAGGAGTGAAATCATCATGAGCCAACTGAACAGGATGCTTCAGATAACCCGTGTCGACTTGTCTTACTTCTTCAGAACGAAGTGGTTGGTCGGGACGTTGCTCGGCCTGAACATAACGGATATGCTCGTCGTCGGCATAGTCTACAAGGGGATGATGCCCCCAGCCATTGAGGGTCTTCTCAACTACTTCCAGTTCTACGCTCCAGGCGTGATTATCACTGGGCTCTTCTTCGCATCGTTTGACGTCGGGAGGCGAGTCCACCTCGGTCTTACGGAGGGGGTCTCGCAATACTACCTCACACTCCCGGTCAGCCTGGATGAGGTGGCCTGGGCGCACCTCCTATCTGCGGGCCTCGGGGGCACCATCTACGCGGGACTGCTTACGATGATGGCCGCGGTTCTCGTCCCGCAGCTGGCCTCACTGTCGACATTGGTCCTGATTCCGTTCTTGTTCATTCTTTCGATGGGCCTCTCCGGAATCGCTGCGGTCCTGAACCTTTTCTCGAGGACGGGAGACAGATACTTCGTTTTCGCTGACGGGATCCAGACGTTGATGGTCAGTATGAGCACGGTAGCATACCCTATCTCCGTAATTGGTTCTTACTTTCCATCCCCCCTAGTGAGCATGATCCAGTTGAATCCGCTAAGTCAGGGGGCCGAAGCTTTGAGGGCGGTCATCAATGGGGCCCCTTCAAGCCCGGTGTTCAACCTTCCCTTGCTAGTGCTGACTTCTCTCGTGTTGCTTGTTGCGGGAGTGGTCTCTTACCGACACGTCTTCACGAAGCTGAGGGAGGTCGGCAAAATCTAGGTCTAGTTGGTCTTCAGGTCAACTCTTCGCGCCAGGCGCCGCAGTGTGCGCTGCAGGGGAAGCTTGGGCAGGGGGTTTCTGTTGGACCGGTTGGCCCGTAATCATCCCAAATGCGTTCCTTCCCAGCTCGGTGAGCTGATACCGTGCAGGGCTCCCGAAGAAGTCCACCTTGTACTCGATAAAACCGAGTGACGTCAGCTGCCTCACAGTCCAGAGGGTCATCCAGTTCGAATTGTCGGCGATCGCATCGTCGAGCTCTGAGTTGCTGAGTCCTTCCTTGCTACTCACGAGAGAGGTCATCGCCTGGAGAAGGTGGGGTGAAGCAGCAACCTTCCTGAGGACCTCCTGCTGAGCCTTAACGTCGGAGGGCCAGACCCAGAGACCTGCGTTCAACAATCCCGTCAAACTCTCCTTGGTTGATAAAGGCTCTGAGGCCGAACCCGTTGCAGCCCTTTACGAACTTGTCAACTGTTTTTCGTCAGGTATGACAAGTAAGTGGCAGTCCCTCGTAACTTCGGCAACCAATGGAAGTTGTAACAGAATACGCCGACCAAAGAACAGAGCTCGAGGAGAAGATCAGGTCGCTCGAAGCCGAGAAGGCTTCGCTCCTTGCCGGCATAGCCTCATCGAAGGAGAAGATCGCCACTTATGAGCTGGAGAAGTCCGCCGCACAGCTGGAAAGCGAAGTGGAGGCACTCCGGACAGAGAAAGCTGTGCTTGACGAGAAGGCTGCGGCCTACGAAGCCGAAGCGGGATATGACCTTCCGCCCAGCACTGCCGGAGTCTAGACCTACCGAAGCTTAGAGGCCTTCTGCTCGAGTTCGCCTTTTTCTTTTCTCAGGTAGCCGACGAAACTCTCCAGTTCAGCCAGCTTTGCCTGTAGGCGTTTTACTTCGTTCTCTTTGGCCGTCCGTTCCATCGCACTTTCAAGCTCCTTCTGCTGTTCTACCATCCCCTTGACCTTCGTGTTGAGACCGTCGTTGTCCTTCTTCACCACGTTCAGCTCATCCTGAATTGACTTCAGTTGCTCCTCCGCCACGATCAGGTATCTCTGCCTGCTAATCACAGTGGGGAACTTTGTGTCGCATTTTGAACACGTGTACATACCGACCCTTCTCTCGGTCATCCCCCGCTCGCCCTTCGAGGGCTCGACGATGACTGAGAAAGTCCTGGTCGGCAGAGGTTCTCTGTTCCCACACTTCGGGCAGTTTGGCAAACGCCTCCGTGGGGTGTTTGAACGTGTTAAAGGTTTACTGCTCGCGGATCGATTCGAGCTCAGAAACGGCGGACCAGAGCGTGACCCTGGCGAAGGAGGGCATGTTGGGGTCCTGAGCGACATCGTCGAGGAGGCTGATTGCGTTGGCCGCCCTTACAGCCATGCTCTGCTTTTGGTCTTGGAGCATTAGAACCGAATCCTTGACGATCTTTCTTATGTTGCGTGGCGTTATGTTCGAGTCAGCAATCTGGTTCAGGCTCACCGTGGCCTTTGCGAGCTTTGCGTTGTTCTCCTCCTGCTTCTTCAATTTTGCACTCATCTGAAGGAACCCTACTTGTGAAAGCAATCCATCATTTGGTGGGAATAAGTGCTTTTCGTCGCATCGGCTGGACCCGACTTCATTGTTGGGGCCCGATAATTAGGCTAGAGAGTTTCATTCAGTCTGATCTACGACTGCGCAAGGTGTTATGGGGCAGTCAGAGCGCCGTCTTTTATAGAACCGGACCCTCAGTCGTAGCAGTGAGTGGGGCCAGCAAAGACAAGATGAAGCTCGCGGTCGAGTTGGTGAGAAAGGGTGCGACGATGCTCGGAGAGCCCTGCACCAAGTGCGGCGGAATCAAGGTCAGCTACCACGGCAAGGTCCATTGCACCGGCCATGAAGACCTCTCATCAGTGGTCGCCGCCGAGACGGTGTCGATGGATGTGGTTCTCGCCGGGATGGGGGAGGTCCTCCTTTCGAAGCTGAATGAAACCACCTCCTCGCTGGATCAAGAGAAGGATAGCGCTAGGCAGGAGCAGTTGGTGTCTCTGATGGCAAAGTACTACGATCTGCTCGAGAAACTCTCTCAGAGACAGCAGAGGCCTTAAATCAGAACTCGCCCTTTTTCGTGGTCTTGGCGCCGCGAATGGGACAGAAAGTACCGGAGTTCGACCTCCCAGACACCGATAAGAGAATCCGCTCTCTCAGTGAGTTCACTAAGCAAGGGACGACTATGCTAGTGTTCTTCCCGTTCGCCTTTTCAGGCACCTGTGACAGAGAGATGTGCACATTCAGGGATGACTTCGGGATGCTGCAGGCTTTAGGAGCCCAGCTCGTAGGTATCAGCGTCGATAGCAGTTACACCCTCAATGCTTTCGCACAGACCTACAACCTGCAATTCCCGCTCCTGAGTGATTTCAACAAGAGGGTCACAAAACTCTACGGAGTACTCCAAGACCCCTGGGTCGGCCTCGGCTTCAAGGGAGTTGCCAAGAGGTCGGTCTTCTTGATCGACAGACGGAGCGTCCTTCGGTACAGGTGGGTCACCGACGTGCCCTCCGATGAGCCTCCCTACCAAGAGGTCATCAGAGCAGTCCAGAGGTTAGTCTCCTAGCCCGATTTTTGTGCGAGCAATAACATCGTCCATTAGGAATTGACCCAAGAGACGGCCGTGAAGCCAATCGTGAGCTCATACTCTCCCAGACAAGCTTTCTTCAGAATGAGACGCCGGGGGTAGGATTCGAACCCACGAGACCCGAAGGTCACGGGCTGACTGGTCATTTGATCTCGAGTTGCGGACCCGATTCGTTGCCTCACGAGTTGCCCGCGCATTAACCACTCTGCCACCCCGGCCGAACTGATGCCTGACCGAGCCTCTATAATTTCTTTGAGGGTGCTGGTCTCGTGCAGGGCGCCACAACCTCTCGACTGGGTGGTCATGCGATGTAGTCCACAAACTCAGGGCTTTTCGAGTATTCCTTCAAAGAACCGCCTCGTCGTGCCCAAGTTTAAATCGAATCTGCACGCGGGTTCGAATGCATGATGAATGTTACTCTTGTCTGGTCCAGCCCGAAGCCTGAAAGGACCATCGCAGTGGCGATGAGAAGGTGCTACAGCACTAAGGCAATTGAGGATATCGAGACCGAATTGGAGCAGAAGGGTGCTGAGTACTGGAAGTTCCTCTTGACCAAGTGCCTGCAGGACAAGTCACTCGATGTTCTTGAGCACTTCACGATGTCGCTTCTAATTGAGGGTGCAGGTGAAGTCGAAGTAAGTGGACTCATTCGCAGGTTTCCATACATACACTCGACCCGTCTGAATGAAACCGATTGGCTCTTCTCGATGAACGCCAGGACGCTCGTCGAGCTCTGGAGGGACCGCGAAGGGAAGCCGTTCGCCGATTCCATCGTGGCTGAACTCGACAAGAAGCAGGTGAGTCCGCTCTTCAACGGACTAGTCTTTGGTGATAGAATTCATGCGCATTAAGCTACTTTACAACACGGATTTAGGAACCCTGAAGAAAGTTTTAGCCGAGAAGGGTGTGCCCTTCGAGCCCGAGGCGCTGCTGGACCACGTTGTATACATGTTCGAAATCGAGGATTGCAGCAGGGTCACGACCCATCAGCTTGTTCGCCACCGGGTTGCATCGTACGACCAGGAGTCGCAGAGGTTCTCCGCAGCCACGAAAGAAGGGGCCGTGACACCCCCGAGCATTCAAGCCAATGAGGCAGCCAACAAGGCTTACGATGAGGCCCTCAAGACAGTCTACTCTGCCTATGAGAGGATGGTCACGGCCGGGGTGCCTAAGGAGGACGCCAGGTACATACTGCCGACCGCCACCAAGACGAAGCTTGTCATGACGATCAACGCTAGGAGCCTGATGCACATAATCTGGCAGCGTACGGCCCTGCAGGCGCAGTGGGAAATCAGGGAACTCGTGACTTCCCTGTACGACCTTGCCCGTGAAGCGACGCCTGAGCTCTGGACCAAAATCATAGAGAGGTAGCATTTGGTCAAGGCCTTCGGGACGGCTGGGGTCAGGGGAGTCTTCAACAGAACGCAGACGCCCGAGCAAATCTACAAGCTCGCCGCGACCGTCGCGTTCACTTCAGGGAGGGGAAGGTATGGGGTCGGCTGGGACGGTCGCAAGACTTCCGCCCTCCTTGCGAAAACAGTGATCTCGGCTGTCAACGCGGTCGGTAGCGAAGTTTACGCTTTTGGGGTCGTCCCCTCTCCCGTAGTGGCTTTCGGGACCAGGGCCCGCGCATGTAGAGCAGGCTTCTCTGTGACCGCTTCTCATAACCCCTCCGAGTTCTCCGGTGTCAAAATCTTCAACACAAAAGGGATGGAGCTCCCTTCGTCTGACGAGGAGAAGGTCGAGAGGGCGTTGGCCGTGGACGTCATGAAGCCTTCCGGTGTGTTCGGCCAGCTCGTCTCGGATGAGGAGGCGGTGAATGAGTATGTACAGGCGCTCGTCTCGTGCTATGAGAAGGCCCGCCAGCCCCTCCGGATAGCGGTCGACTGCGCCAGTGGATCAGGGGGGACTGTGACTCCGCAGGTGCTGAAGCTCCTGGGTCATCATGTGGTCTCCATCAACGCCCAAGTCTCTTGGAGATTCCCTGCAAGGCCCCCCGAGCCCACCGCCTCCAACCTTGTCGATCTCTCGAAGATGGTCCCTGCGTTGGGGGTCGACCTAGCCTTCGCGCATGACGGGGACGCGGACAGGCTGGTGATGCTTGACGCTCTTGGGAGGGTGGTACCCGATTCGATCCTTACAATCCTGGCGCTCAGAGGAGTAAACGCCTCCGGCGGGGTCGTCGTAATCTCCGAGAACACGTCCACGGCCGTAGCCGAGGAGGCCGAGAGGCTAGGCTTCCGGGTTACTAGAAGTAGGGTCGGGAAGACATTCGCCTTGCTAGAAGCCGAGGGAGGAGTCTTCGCAGCCGAGCCGAGTAAGGTCGTCGACCCTCGTTGGGGCCTCTGGGAGGATGGGATTAACACCGCCGCGATGATCTTGAGTCTTGTTTCAAGTGATAGGGGGGTAGTGGGCCGGGTGATGGAAGAGGTCCAGTGGAGATACAAACAGGTCAACTTCGATATTGCCATTAAGATGAGAGTTTTGATGGAGAAGGCGAGTGAGGCCTTCAGGAAGTTCAAGATCCAAGAAGAGCGAACGCTTGACGGCTTGAAGCTGGTCTTCAACGATGGTTCTTGGGTGATGTTCAGATTGTCGGGGACCGAGCCTAAGACAAGACTCTACTGTGAGTCGAAGAATCTGCAGCTACTCGATGTCCTGGTCCAGCTGGGGACCCAGTGCATCGAATCTTCTAAATAGCTTGATGGGTTCGAGCGACCTATGTCTGAATCGAAGGCCATAGCGAGGGTCCTGGCGTCAGGCTACTTTCTGGATGCGAAGGCCTTCGAGATGATCAACCAGATTCCGGCCGAGGTCGACCTGGAGGGGCTCGTCGATAAGCTACTAGAGCAAAAGGCGGGAGCGGTGGGAGAGGCGAAGGTAATCACCGAATCAGATGTGGTCAGGTTGATGCCTGAAATGACCCGCCAAGATGGTGAGGAACCAGGGGTTCTCTCCGGCGAGTCGGCGGAGCTCGAAGTCGTATCCGACCCGACGATGGCTATCGCACCCGCGGAAGCCTCTGATGGTTTCAACAAGCTTTTCCGCGACAGGTACCAGCGACTTCATTCGATTCTGCGGAGCCGTCTCGACATGAAGGGTATGGTCATGGTTTCTGCCACGAAAGAGTTACCCCCTAATCGGAAGGTCAAGGTCGCCGGTCTTGTCTCTGACCGATCAAACAGAAAGGGGAACGTCGAATTGAAGCTGGACGACCCGACCGGCACGATGCGGGTAGTCTGCCAAGACCAGTTCGTCGAAAAGGCGGCGCTTGAAGCGCCCTTTGATAGTATGATTGTTGTGGAAGTCTCGCGTGGAAGGACCGGCCAGCTGTACGCGAATTCCGTTCTGCTACCTGATGTCCCGGGGCGGAGACTGGCGTCCTCCTCCCACAGGGTCTACGCCCTCCTCCTCTCTGACTTGCACATTGGAAGTAGGATGTTCCTCGCCGATGACTTTAGGCGTTTCCTGCAGTGGATCAACGGCGGACTGGGCGACAAGGACGTTGTGAACCGCATTAGGTATCTGGTCGTCGCTGGGGACCTCGTCGACGGAGTCGGCGTCTATCCGGGTCAAGAGTTCCAGCTCACTGAGAAGGACCCAAAGAGACAATATGAAATGGCCGCAGAACTCCTCAGACAAGTGCCGGGCCACATCCAGATCGTCATCTCTCCGGGGAACCATGACGCCGTCAGACAGGCGCTACCGCAACCGGCCGTTCCCGTTGACCTTGCTGAATCACTTTACGGGATGGAGAACGTTAGGTGGGTGGGCGACCCTGCATGCATCAAACTGCACGGTGTGGCATTCTTGGTCTACCACGGAAAGAGTCTTGACGATGTCATAGCCACGACGCCCGATCTGACCTACGACAATCCGACCAAAGCGATGAAGCTCCTTCTCCGGTCGAGGCACCTTTCGCCCACCTATGGCAAGCGGACCGCCTTATCTCCAGAGCTACGGGACTTCATGGTAATCGATCAAGTCCCTGACGTGCTCCATTCAGGGCATGTTCATACCTTCGGGGAACTCAATTACAGGGGGACGCTGCTCATCAACTCCGGGACGTGGCAGGGGCAGACAGACTTCCAGTTGAATATGGGGCTCGAGCCGACCCCGAGCATCATACCGGTCATTGACCTCTCTACCATGAAAGTTCTGAGGCGCAACTTCAGTGCAGCGGGTTATCAGCCCTATGCGAAGGCCTCAGAACCCGAGGGGTTTGCTTCCTAGGCAGTCTTGCCGAAAGTAGTATCCTCGGAGAGAGTCTTTTCGAGCGTTTCGTTCGCGATTAGGAGTTGTATTCGTTTGGTTCTCCCACGCCTTCCCTTGCTGACGACTGATGCCTCAATCAGACCCATCAGGTCGAGCTCTGCGAGTATCCCGCTGACGCGCCTCTGTGTCAGCGCCTCAAGGCCTGCCTTCTTACAGAGGTTGTTGTAGGCCAGGTAGAGCTCGCCGGTGTTGGTCCCGCCCGGGAACCTCGAAACTGCGAGTAGGATTGCCTTGTTCTGCACCGGAAGCGAACGTATTGCTTCTTCGACCCTATCGTGTTCCATCTTGTCCGACGCCCTGCGGATGCACAGGTCGTCGATTTCCTTAAGTCCCTCGCGTTCGGCGACCTCACCGGCTATTCTCAGCAAATCAATTGCGCGTCTTGCGTCACCGTGTTCCGATCCAGCCATCGCTGCGCAGAGGTTGATTGCTGCGGGTGATGCTGCCGCTGGTCTAAACGCCATCTTCGCCCTTTCCGTCAAGATTTCTCGCAGTTCCTCGACCGTGTAAGGTGGAAAGACCAACTCTTCCTCACTGAGACTGCTGAGAACCCTAGGGTCGAGGCCCTCCTTGAAATTCAAGTCATTGGATATCCCGACGAGGGACAAGAATCCCGGTGAAAGTCTTTCACCTGATCGCGTGAACTCATAGAGGATGCTGTCGCCGAAGGTTTTTACCAAGTAGTCAATTTCGTCGAGGACTAGGATGATCTGCTTTTTTCCGGACTTCACCCTCTCGAATATTCTATCGACGACTTCACCGATGGATAACCCTGTGAATGGGATCTGCTTGTCCACGGGCAAGTCGATGAACTTCGCGAACTCTGCCAAGGTCCGGTATTCGGTGTTCGAGAGTCGTGTGTTGACATACGCTACCGTTAGGTTTGGGCTGGCCGCTTCCGCCCTTAGCCTTCCTAGGACGTAACGCGCGACTGCCGTCTTTCCTGTGCCCGTTTTCCCATAGAGGAGCAGATTTGATGGTTTGGAACCGTGGAGAACTGGAGCGAGGACCTCGGCGATAGTCTTGGTCTGACCGTCTCTGAACGGTAGGCTTTCTGGAACATATTCTGGGCTTAGCGCATTGCGATCTATGAATAGGACTTTCCCTTCTCTCGCTCTGCGAAAGATTTCATCAATGGCTCCTGGCAATTGTTATCAGTGGAAACACTGGTTAGATAAGCCCTCCGCCCCAGCCCTTCGACTGTTTCCGATGAATGGGTCCGTTCATTGGTTGCGTCTTTACGTTAGTATAACGGCCCGTTCTTGTTATGCAATCTTATCGGGATACGTCTTAAGGTCAACTACAGAAGACATTGGCTTGATGTTTGGTGATTACGAAAGCAGATTCTAGAGGAGAAGAACTACAGTGGAAGCATAGGGGCCGGGGGCTCGAAGTGAAGTTCAGTGAACAACGACATCATTCCGACAGAATTAACACCCCAATGTTTCCACTCCAACTCACACAACCTCTACCGGCTGAAAGGGCCGAACTCCAACCCCTTTGTTTCCAATGGAACCATTAACCACTCCTTCCATTCTTCAGGGAAGTGAACTTCTGTGAAAATACTTGGAGCTCTCAAAGTGGGGTCAAGGAAACTTAGGTCCCAGTTCACAAGTTCACACTACTTGGTGATTTAACGCGGCCAGAATCAAGCAAGCAGGTAACTTGCGCAAACGGATTAAAATTGAGGTTGAGGACGAGGAAGGAACCAAATACACACTAGCGCTTGAAGGCAAAATTTCCCGAGACAAACTCATGAAGGCGGTCGACATGCTGGAAATTATGGACGTACCAATAGATCATTTCTGCAAAACTCCAGACCAAGGAACTTTCTTCGGGAAAGTGATGACACTACTTGAAACCGAATTCGCGGCCGGAGACTTCTCGTCATCGGACGTGGCACGTGGGTTCGAAGAGAAATACAACCAGCCAGTCAAACTCAGCACGATTTCCACGTACTTGGCAAGGCTCGCCGATAGACAGTATATCAAGAGGGAAAAATTCGGAAATTCATGGGTATACAGGCGAGTCTATCTGAGGACCAGTCAACTGGCAGAAAGGTAGCGACGGCCAGTCTCCGTAAGCTGATATACAAACGGCTTCTTTGAAGTATCTCGAGTAACAAGCCCCGAGTCGAACAGGGTCTTCATCAGACGCGCGGCATGTTCCCTGGTTCTGCCGATGAGTTCTTTGATTTCGACAGAACTCCTAGGCTGGACACTAAGGAGTTTAATCACAGACAATTCCGTCTCATCCAATGTGGCCCGTAATTCCGGTTGACGGGCTGTGACACGCATATCCATCACGGAAACTGGCTTCTCAAGTGAGACTGACGCAAACGCTGATTGCGGGGCGCGAGTCATGGGCTTCTCAGATACACGTGACTGGATCACTTCGAATCTACCCATCATGTCCAAGATACGCTCGTCTTGCTTCTTCAAACGCTGCTCGAGTGCTTCCCACAAATCCCTGCCGAGATCAGTGGAAGCACTGACTTCCTGCGAAATCTGCTTGTACCTGAGAAGCAATCCAAAGGAAAGGGCTACAAAGAACGCAGACGAAGCAAGCGCAGCGAGCGTCACGAGGTCATCCAAGGTGCGTACATCACAAGGTCACGCAGAGCTATGTGATAAACATCACTCCTACATCACAATCTCATGGAGCAGAGTCTGCAGAAGCGTAGCAAACCGTTGTCTATCCTCTTCAGCGACCTCAGTACTTCCTTTGCTAACCAGTTCCAGCAATCTCCCAACGTCTTCTACCTTGACTATACCAATTGCAATAGCAATAAGAATGGTCACAATCGATTCTCTGACTTGGTTTCTCCCCTGTTGAACGGTCCGGTAGTAGGACCCAATAGTAACTGGCTTCTCAGACCTCAACGCGGCAGCTTCTCTGTAACGGATTTCGCCTGTTACAACTCTGACATAACTTGTGAGAGATTCAAATTGCTTCTCAGTTAAGTTTGACTGCTCCATCAACACACTTGGCAGGATCATCTACTTCTCTTTTAATATCAAAATGTATTAAGCCTTCCTACCATCGTTACATGAGACTTTCATGTCGCCGAAGCAATAGCCACTATTATTTCGTAATCAAACAGGGAAAACCAATAATTGTATAAATGTACGCCTTCACCCAAGGCCGCTATCTTATCTACTTCTGGAACCAAGCAGGCGGGTGAGGATACTTGGGTAGGAGACGTAAGAAGACTCTTCGAATCACTAGGCGAACCCTGCCGAAGGTCTTCGCATGTCCACGGTGTGGGATGATCACAATTAGGATAACATCACATGAAGACGAAACATCACAGGATACGGTGTTCCTCGTCGCTTGTGGCAACCTAGCCTGTGGGGTCAGGCGAGAACTCAGGTATCCGACCAAGAGGGCCGAGATCGACGTGTACAACACGTTCGTGGACGACTTTGCGCGTGTAGGGGCTTGAGTTGAGTGGTCCCGGCACTGTTGAAAAGTACCTACTACATAGAACGAAACGAGCACCAATCTGCGCAGCTTTGATAGACCCGGAGGACTTCAGTCCAAAGCAAGCCGCAGAGACGGCAGAGAAAGCAATCAAAGCAGGAGTTGGTGCCATTTTGGTCGGGGGATCAACTCTTTCCGATCAGGGTAGACTTGACGATGTAGTACAAGCCATCAAAAGAATCACCAAAGACATCACAACATCACCACGCGCATCACAGCCTACTCCGGTTGTTCTTTTCCCTGGGAACATCACAGGCGTCTCTCGTTTTGCCGACGCGATTCTCTTTAGCAGTCTCCTAAATTCAACCAATTCATACTTTATCGTCGGAGCACAAGCACTCGGCGCCATGGGGGTCTATAATGCTGGGATTGAAAGCATCCCAATGGGATACTTGGTCATCGGCGATAAGAGCGCAGCCAGCTTCATCGGACAGGTCAACAACCTACCACCTTCAAAGCCGAACCTTGCTCTTATCTACGCCCTTGCAGCGAAGTATTTGGGAATGAGGACGCTCTACCTCGAGGCCGGCAGTGGGGCGAGCGAACCCATCCCACCAGAGACCATCCGATTGATCAGGAAGTTCTACGATGGCATCCTGATCATAGGAGGAGGTATCACATCAAGCGAGGCCGCTGATCGGGCGGCAAAGGCAGGCGCGAACATCATCGTAGTAGGGAACCTACTTCAGACTCCAGGGTACGAGAAGATATTACGACAGATCGCAACGGCAATCAAGCATAAGGACTCGACGCACCGAGCACAGACTCCTCTCGGTCAATCCACAAACGCATAGGCCTGAAGAACCCGTGATCTAACGAAGATAGTCCTTAAGACCCACTCGCGCACCAAAAACTCGAATGTCCTTCTCCGCCGAGGCCGCATGGAATCGGGTTCGCAAACTCGCACCATTCCCCGCAAGGCTCGACACCTATTACAAGGACATACTCAGACAATACCAAGCGGCCCACTTAACCGCATCCAAGGCCAAATCCATGGGGTTCGACCCAGTCGACACGGTGGAGAACAAGACGGTCTTCGACCTTGCCGATAGGGTCAACCAGATGCTTCGCCTAGACCAATTCGAGGGGCTCGTCGACCGCCTCAGAGAGCTCCTTCATTCCACCTCAAAGGAGCGAGCATCCCTGACCATCTCCCAGGAGATAGCCCTCGGCAAATTCGGTGCTCTCGACAAACATGAGGCGCTGAATTACGGAGTTCGTGCAGGCCTCGCGGTGATGACCGATGGCGTTACTGTCGCCCCGCTCGAGGGAATCTCCAGTGTTACGATAAAACAAAACGACGACAACAGCGATTACGTTTCTGTCTCATACGCGGGCCCTATGCGGTCGGCTGGGGGCACCGAGGCGGCCTTCTCCCTTGTCATCGCAGATGCCACCGGAAAGAAGCTAGGGCTGTCAAACTACAGGGCTATGAAGGACGAGGTCGACAGGTTCACGGAAGAGCTGAGAATCTACGAAAGGGACGTCGGCAACTTTCAATACAAGGTGACGGACGACGACATCAGGTACGCCATATCCAACCTTCCTGTTGAGATAGACGGCATAGAGACCGACCCCATAGAGGTCGTCGTCCACAGGAACCTGAAACGAGTCGCCACAGACAGGCTGAGGGGAGGGGCGCTCAGGGTCCTCAACGATGGCGTAATTGGACGCGCTCACAAACTCGCGAAGAAGTTGGCGTCGCTCAACGTCTCGGGCTGGGAATGGCTCGCCGAGGTCAAAGGGGGCACTCAGCAGACCACCAACGAGACGGAACAGGGCGGGACACACTTCGAGGAGGTCATCTCCGGGCGGGCAGTTCTTTCAAAACCGAGGAGCAGAGGTGGTTTCAGGCTCAGGTATGGTAGGTCGATGAACACCGGTCTTTCAACATTGGCCATTCATCCAGCTGTGGCGACCCTCCTCGACTATCCAGTCGTACCTGGGACTCAAGTCAAGGTCGACATGCCGGGCAAAGCCGCTACCATCGCCTTCGTCGACTCGATAGAGGGACCAACGGTCCTCCTCAAGGACGGCAGTGTCAGGCGCATCTGGTCCATTGTGGACGCCGAGCGGGAAAAGGAGAACTTGGAGAAGATAATAGATCTCGGAGACATTCTCATCAGCTACGGGGACTTCCTAGAGAACAACAAGAACCTCCCGCCATCACCCTATGTCTCTGAGTGGTGGGTCCAAGACCTGCGGCAGGCCATGGCAACGGTCCCCGAGGCCTTTGAGAGGATGACTGCACAAGGCGTCTCAAGCGGAAGGATGTCTGAGCTGAGCCTCGGTGAACCCGACTTAGTTCCCTCACCAGCCGAAGCCGTTGCCATCTCTCGTCTTCTAGGAATCCCTCTCCATCCCGTCTACACTCCGCGGTTCGACCGGGTCAACGCTTCAGACCTAGCTGATCTTCGCTCCAGTAGCCGAATCGAGGGGTGTGATGTGGTAGTTGATATCACATCGAATCACAGGGAGTGGGTCCTCCGGAAGTGCTTGGTGGAGCACAGACTCGAGGGCAATTCGGCTATCATATCAGGCGACGCCGCCATGATTATGACCACCCTCTTGAGACTCGAAGACAAATCAGAAATCTCCACTCCTTCCGACCCCGTCGAGTTCGTCAAAACTCTCTCAGGACTGATTCTCGGCAGGCAAACGACGACGACCGTAGGTGTCAGGGTCGGGAGGCCGGAAAAGGCAATGATCAGGAAGCTGAAACCCCCTGTCCACACCCTTTTCCCCGTGGGCTTTGCCGGCGGCACGCGCAGGGATGTCATAATGGCTTCGAAGCATGGACCCGTGAGGATAGAGGTTGTGAACAGATACTGTCCCGAATGCGACCAGAGACGCCTCTCCTCAAGATGTGAGGTCTGCGGCTCGGGGACAGCGCCCTTCAAGGCCTGCCCGCGTTGCCACTCGACAACTTCCAGCGATGTCTGCCCCAACTGCAGGACGAAAACCCTTCCCTACTCGAATCTCGACTATGACCTTCGTGCCAAGCTCGACGCCACCAAGACGAAAATCTCATTCGACCCTTCAAAGCCAGTGAAAGGAGTACGGGGTCTCATGAGTGTCTCGAAGACACCAGAGCCTCTGGAGAAGGGCATCATCAGGAGCAGACACCAGGTCTTCGTCTACAAGGATGGGACCCTGAGAATCGACGTGACCAATGCCCCGCTAACTCACTTCAGGCCCCGCGACATTAAGGCCGACCCGGAGGCTCTGGCGAGGCTGGGATATGAGTGCGATTGCGAGGGTAAGCCCCTTGAAAGAGACGACCAACTCCTCGAACTGAAGCCACAGGACATTATTGTCCCAATAGACATAGCAGGCGATCTAGTCAGGATGGCTCAATTCGTCGATGACGAAGTGCAGGGCCTGTACGGCCTGCCGCCGTACTACAACGTCCAAAGGCCGGCCGACCTAATGGGGAAGATTGCCATAGGCTTGGCCCCCCATACCTCTGTCGGCGTGGCAGGCAGAATCATCGGGTTCTCATCAACTCAGGTCTGCTTCGCGAACCCATACTGGCACGCGGCCAAGAGGCGAGACTGCGACGGTGACGGCGACTCACTCCTACTACTGCTGGACGCCCTCCTCAACTTCTCACTCGAGTACATCCCGCACCAGATAGGCGGTCTGATGGACACACCCCTTCTAATCCAGCCCATCCTCCTACCATCAGAGGTCGACGAACAGGCCCACAACTTCGACATCGCCGGCTTCTATCCCCGAGAGTTCTACGAGAAGACCCGGGAATCACCATCGGCCGCGTCGGTCCAGGGCCTTATCGAGCGCATCGGCTCGAGGCTGGAGAGCGAGACCCAATTCTACGGCTACGGGTTCACTCACCCCACGAACGCCCTTACAATCAGGCGCTCGAGAGCCTCTTATTCTACGATGCGGACCCTCGCAGAGAAGATCGCGAAACAGATTGAGGTTGCCTCGAAGATAGAAGCGGTATCGACTAAGGAGGTCGTCGAGTCGATAATCAGGACGCATCTAATCAGGGACATCATGGGGAACGCGAAGAAATACGCGACCCAGGCCTTCAAGTGCAGTAAGTGTGGCACGACCATGCGCAGACCTCCGCTGTCGCAGACCTGCCCTAACTGTGGAGGGCCCATCAGGGGGACGCTGACGCGTGCATCAGTCGAGAAGTATCTCTCGATCGCCCAGAGGCTGGCCAGGGACTACGAGGTTGATCTCTACCTGAGGAACCGCCTAGACATGCTTCAGAGGGAGCTCGACCAACTCCTGCACGGCGAGAGGAAAGCCGATCAGCTCATGCTGACCGACTTCCTGAAGCCCGTCCTAGCGGAAGAAGTACGCCGGTGAATCCGCGAAGGAATACTTGACCCTCTGGAATCCCTTCCTCATTTCCGCTATCCTCTGGGTCACCTCACGCTTCTTCTCCCCGGTCATGGCGATGTGGACGAGCTCCGCCACCTCGACCATCTCTCCCTTGCCCATCCCGAGCCGTGTCAGCTCGGCGACCCCGAGTCTTATCCCTCCGGGGTTGGTGTAGTGCCTCCCTGCCTGCAAGTCACCGGGAATCAACTGCCTGTTGACGATGACATTCTGGCTCTCAAGAAGCTTCTCCATGGCGCCCCCGTCGCCGTACTTCGTTACGTCCACCGCGACCTGGTGTGACATGGTGTAGCCCTCTTTCTCGCCTAGGACCTTCTCGCCGAGCCCAGCCAGCTCCTGCGCGAGAACCTGTGCGTTCCTGACGACGTCCCTGGCGTACTGACGCCCAAACTGCAGGAACTCGGCGAAGAGGAGCGCCTTGGCCGCGACACTGTGGAGATGGTGGTTGCTGGTCGTTCCGGGGAAGACTGCCTTCTTCAGCTGGTCGGCGAACTCGGCGCCTGAAACTATGGCCCCTCCCTGCGGGCCAAAAAGCGTCTTATGCGTGCTGAAGGTCATGACCTGGGCGCCCTCGCGCAGCGGGTCCTGGAAAATGCCGCCTGCGATCAGCCCGATAACGTGCGCCGCGTCGTAGCAGACGGTCGCGCCCGCGTCCCGGACGGCTTGGGACAGCTCCTTCACGGGGTGGGGGAACAAGAATAGGCTCCCACCGAACATGGCAAGCCTGAGCGACTTCAGGCTCTTGATCCTCTTCTTCGTCTCGTCGACGTCGATGTTCATCCGGTCCTTGTCGAACGCGAAGTATTCGATGTCGAGGGAGTGGACCAGCCCAGCCGAGCCCGAGAAGTCCTTCTTGCCGTGCGAGATGTGCCCCCCATTGGGTATCGAAAGGGCCATCATCCGGTCGCCGGGGCCGCTCAGCGCCGAATAGAGGGCGAGGTTGGCGACCACCCCAGAAACCGGCCTGACGTCGACGTAGTCGGCCTTGAACAACTTCTTCCCGAGGGCGATAGCCTGTAGCTCGATTTGGTCGATGTATTTGCATCCGGCGTAGACTCTTTCGCCTGGCCATCCCTCCGCGTATCTGTGGCCGAGGTCTGACGACATGACCTCCCTGACGTGCCTCGAGGCCACATTCTCGCTCGCGATCATCGGCAGACTCTGAGAGAACCACTTCTCATGCGCTCTGACCTTTCTGATGATCGACCTGAACTCAGAATCGTAGGATGGCATGAAACGAGATGAATGCTGTTCATAATTATACATTTGTAACAGGGCATACCGGTGGGCTCCCTTGTGTCAGTGGGCTCGAGTCGCTACGCTTAAGAAGCGAGGAAGTATCAGCGAATTCAATGAGTGACAAGAAGAAGAACGCGCCGATGCCCGCTTCGAGCGCAGGCCTCCTCACCTTCTTCAATGAGGCGACAAACGGAGTCAAGATCAGGCCTGAGCTAGTCCTAATTGGCTCGATAACCCTTATCGCTACATCAATTGTCATCAACGTCCTCTTCCGTTGAGCAGGAACCTCCTAGACGTTCGGCGACAGAGATTCTTGCCAGCCGCTACAGACACCTTTTCGTCCTGCCGTCCACCCTGACGTTACTGTTCTATTCAGCTGTAGCTTCCTTCCTCCTGGGCTTCGCGTCAAGGGGAACCAACGGGACCACCTCATACGTGTTGTTGTTCTTCATCTTCATCCTTTCAGCCACGGTCATTTCAAACGCCCTCCTGCTGGCCGACCGGAGGAACATCGCCGACTTTCGACGGATCTGTGGTGTCCTATTGGCTGGCGATGTCCTATGGATTGTATTCGTGGCCTGCGGGGTCGTCTTCGTTTGGCTGACAGGATCGGCCGGCGCGCTCAGCAATGTCTTTCTTTTCGGAGCTTTCATGTCTGCCGGACTCGAGTTCCTAGTAATTGACGGCGTCTTCACTGAGCGTAGTTGGCTGGCCGTAACCCTTGCCGTAATTCATCCTGCAGCGACCTTAGTCATCCTCAGATTCGCTGAGCTCTCGCTCGGGTTCGACCCTCTCCCCGCATTCTTCGGAGTCCTCGCTTACGCGATTATGGCCACTTTCATAATCCTGCTGAAAAGGAGGAAAACGAGTGAGGGTCACAGCGCCCTCGGTCTCTTCCGGGCGTTCATGAAGACGTGGGTTGGCGGTGAGGCCGCAGATCTTGAACGCATAATCGCCTCTCATTCAGAGGAGACGCAGGTCACTACCAAAGTGGTCAGGTTCCAAACCAAGGCCAGTGACGTGTTCTTAGTCCTGCCCGGCGTCCATCCAGGTCCGTTCTATCCGGTAGGTAGTTACGACCTGCCGGGGATCATCTCCAAGGCCTTCAAGGGACAGGGAACCGTGATGACATTTCACAGGCCCGGGGGACACGAACGGAACCTTGCCACTCGTGAAGAAACGAGCAGGTACGCGGTAGAGACGAGCAGATTCGCCCAGACTATCTCTCTGTCGGCCGCGGAAGCTAGCGCTAAGGGGCCGATTCAAACGCGCATCGGGAATGTCAACGTCGGCGCCACGGCTTTCTCTGCAGACATGATTCTCACTGTGTCCTTTGCTCCCTTGGGGTCCGATGACCTGAACGCGGAAATCGAGACAGAACTCTCAGGACTAGCTTCCGCCGCAGGGTTCAATGCCACGGTCATCGATGCCCACAATTCACTCAAAGACCATCAAGAATCGGTCGACTCGGCCGACCCCGGCTGGATACAGTTGTTCGAGCGGATGAAGCTGGCTGAGGCGATGCCCTTCAGAGTTGGCTACGCACACTCAAATGAGTTCGGGTTCGGGGCGCGTGAAGATCTAACAGAGAACGGCATCGGCCTAATCATGTTTGAGACCTCCCACAACAAGTCTGTCCTCGTCTTGGCCGACGCCAACAACGCCATTCCGTCCTTGCGGGCCGAGATCACCAAGGCTCTAGGCCCTCTGGGCTACGAGCTAATCGAGTTCTGCACCTCCGACAGCCACAACCTCGCCGCGAGAGGCCTGACTGTCTCGCGAGGTTACAGAGCACTCGGCGAGGCGACTCCAATCGAGTCGTTAGTCAAGCTGGTGGTAGACATCGCTAAGCTTGCCGAAACTAGGCTCTCGCAGAGCAGCTACGGATCTGGCCTGTTCACGAGCACGGTCAAGGTCTTCGGGGCCAAAGCGCTTGAGGAGTTCGCCGTAATCACCCAGTCCAGCTCAGCGCTAGCGAGGAGGTACTTCAGGTTCGCTACGGTTTCAGTCGTTATTCTGCTCGTCCTCTCGCTCGTCCTTTGAGAAAGGGATTTAGACGGACTAGGAAGCAATGCGCCCATGGACAGAGGCCCCAGGGGTTTTCTCATCAGCATCGAGGGAATCGACGCCGTGGGAAAGAGGACACAGACTTCAATCCTGAGCTCGTGGTTGCGTTCGAGGGGCCACAACACTCTCGCCATCTCCTTCCCTGACTATGGAACGACCCTCGGAAGGGAAATCAAGAGGTTCCTCCTCGGCACTAGGAACTACCCCCCAGAAGTCAGGCACATGCTCTTCGCCGCGAACCGTTGGGAGAAGAGAGACGAGCTGAAGTCAATCCTCACCAGGACCGACATAGTGATAGTCAACAGGTATTCCGAGTCAAACCTCGCGTATGGTCTCGCGAACGGCCTGAAGCTGGAATGGTTGGTCAACCTCGAGGCAGGCCTCCCAAAGCCTGACACAGTGATTGTCTTGGATGCTCCTCCAGTTGCACTCCATTTGCGACGCGGGTCCAATAAGGACGAGTACGAGCGGAACATCGGCCTCCAGGAAAGAACTCGAGAGGCGTACCTCAAGCTTGCCAGCGACTTCGGTTGGAAGGTGGTCAACGCAACCGGAGGGATGGATGCCACCAGCCAAGCGTTGGTCCACATAGTCTCAGATTCACTCAAAGCCGCCGGCCGAACCGTTTAAGACGATTAGAACTGGCTTCAAGCAGGCTTGATCCTTAAGGCGGTCGCGGAAATCCGAGACCCGGTCCACGGCTACGTCAAATTGACCGAGGTCGAGCGCGACCTCATAGACACGTCCTTCGTCCAGCGCCTCAGGAGGGTCCACCAACTCGCCGGCTCGTATCTCGTCTATCCGGGGGCGGTTCACACCAGGTTCGAGCACGTGGTGGGGGCAATGCACATAGCAGGTCAGATAGCCGAGTCTCTGGTGCCGACATCAGGAATAGGCCCCGACCAGGTTCAAGAAGTAAGAATTGCCGCGCTCCTCCACGACGTCGGGCACGGTCCCTTCTCCCACATGTACGAGGAGGTCCTGGCTGAGAGAACGGACGTGACCCACGAGGACATCTCACAGAGGATCGTGCTAGGGACGTCGATACGCGACGTCCTGGAGAGGCATGGCTTCTCCGCGAAAAAGATGTCGGCCTTCGCCGTGGGGAAGCAGAACAGGCGGCCTCTTTTCATGAACGAGATCATAGCTGGCGGGCTGAGCGCAGACATAATGGACTATCTACTCAGGGACTCCTACTTCACCGGAGTCGAATATGGAAGGGTTGACGTCAGGAGGGTGATAGACTCGCTGCAGGTCGCCAAGGGGCGTCTGGCCGTCGAGAACGCAGCCCTTTACGCCTTCGAGGCGCTCCTGCTTGCCCGATACGAGATGTTCAAAGCCGTCTACTTTCACAGGACAGTCAGGGCAGCCGAGTTGATGCTCGTGCAGTCCATGAAGTTCGCCGACAGCGTCCTCGGGTTGACGGACCTATCTGACCTCAACAACTACCTAGAGCTGACAGATGAGATCGTGCTGCAGAGGCTGACCACGTTGAGTCCCTCTACGCCCGAGTTGAAAGAGGCTAAGCGACTCGCCTTGGACTTCCGGAACCGGAATCTGGTCAAATGTGTCTTCGAGAGGCTGGTCCAGCGCAAGGACCAACTGGTCTCAAACCTTTTCGCGAAGGAGAGGGTCAGGGAGCAGGTCACTGCCGAGCTAGCAGAGGCCGCAGGCGTGGACAGGATGCACGTCTTCCTTGACGTTCCCACAACACCTTCGGTCCCATACACCTCGTCGAGGGAGGCCTTCACTTCGGTTCGGCTCGTGCAGACCAAGGGTGGGAGGCGGGTCGTGAAGTCTGTACCCCTGAATGAGCTGCCTCTGGTTGGGTCCATCGCAGGCTTCATGGATGTGCTGCGCATCTACACAACTGCGGAGAACAGGCGCGCGGTCGAGAGGGCCACGGTCGAGATGTTCAAGGACAAGAGCTTCATCACCAAAATCTCGGTCTGAGGAGGGCGGCATGATGGTGTTCGACCATGACCATCTATGAACACAGAAGTGGTCTTCGCTTAGGAATCCTCCCGTCAGGGCCAGAAGGAACTGACTAACCCTGTGGGTCTGCAAAACCTGATTCTCCGGAGAGACCCTCACCGCAGAAGCGACGACCGATTCAGCTCCGAGGTCATCATGGACCTTATACCCTCATTAAACGAGGAGGGACCTCGTCATCGATTGCTTCATGCCCGAAGATTTCGGGCGCTCACGCACCAATTCTGGGGCTCTTGAGGCTGACGACCTCGCCCTTCCGGAATGCTATCTTCGCTGCCGCACCCTGGTCTCCCTGGATTCCCCTCATCCTCGCTCGCCTGACCGACGTGCCGGATTCGTCGACCATCTCAATCACTGCATAAGGAGCCTCGAGTCTTAGTGACTCGATGAGCTTGGCCGCCATGGCGAGGTTGCCGTTCCCTATCCTAATCACGAACCTCTTCGCAGGCACGCCACGCATGAATGCCCCTACCCTGAGGCTGAGCTTCAGGGCAGAACTGAACGTACTATACTCCAAGCTGGTCTCCCCGTAAAAGACGGCCAGCCCGATTCTTATCCCCGGGTCGATCCCTACGAGCATCACATCACCGCACTCGTTCAGTCTTGAGAGCAGTTGACCCTTGAAGACCCCGGGGTTCTCGTCAAGGTCCTCCAAGGCGAGGGCCAGCCCGCCAAATTGCCCCGCCTCCCTTGCGCTGGTTATGATCAGGATACAATCCTCGCGGTCCGCATCGGGCAGCACACTGCTGAAGGGAAGGCCAGCCTTCCTCATCCTTGAAACGATTGCGTAGTACGTTGCCGGCTTCGAAGTCATCACACAGATCCGGTTCACTCTGAAATACCTGCGCTAGGAAGTGAAGACCCGCGGCACTAATGAGTTTCGGCGAGCAGCAAGCGTACCCATTCCTCGGGCCACTCAGGGGCAAGACTGCCACCTTCCTTGTCGACAGCAGACAGGTCAACCTTTCGTTTGCCAAGACCATCGTTTCGCTGACCGTAATGACTACGAGCGACTGTGCCATCTTCGACATCGACGCACTCTACTCGTCAAACTCCGACGAAATTCTGTCAGGCCTCTCTCTGAGCGCGGCAAGGTCGATACACGTCTTCGTCCCTGAGCCCGGGTCGAGCATCGAAACCGAGCTCTCCGGGCTCTTCAGGGCCTTATCAGGAGTCATCATAGTCGACAGCCTGAACACCCTCCACCATCTGTTCTCGTCGTCTGGTGTGAGCTCAAGGAGCAGGAAACTCGCGTTCGCCATGGCCAGCCTTTCGTACCTCGCCAGGACCAGCGGGAAGGCGGTCCTCTTCACGATGTACAGGCGGGAGAAGACGATGAGGAGCGGGGGTGGCAAATCCATCTCTGACCTTTCGGACACAACCATCTCCGTCAAAGGCAACGGATCGGGATTGCTGATGAAATGTGAGCGTGGAACCGCTTGGCCTGCGGGAATGTTCTCTCTCAGGATCACTTAAGCAGAAACAACTGTGTTCCTGCCAGTAACGAGACTACGAGCAGCAAGAGTGCGAGCCCTAGGTACATGTTGACTGCTCTCGCCTTTGTCGTCTGCCTTCCACTCATGTAGACCAAATAGATGCCTGCCCCACCGGTCAAGATCACAAACGAATCTATGATTGTCTCCGGAATCGTCTGCGCTCCCGAGCTTGGGTAGACCACAAGGCCTTGGTTCGGCACCTGTTGGACAATCGCGTTGACGAAACCGCCCAAGATTCCGACTAAGATGATCACGTAAACGACGGTCAGGAGGTTTCCCCTTCTCAGAATCGAGCCGAAAAGACCCCAGAAGATGCTCTTCAGGGTCCCTACCGTCCTTTCATATCCCGATTTGATGAACTCCCGAATCACTCTAAAGCCCTTCCAGCATTTCCGCTATCTCCTTTGCCCACTGGCCCGTTTGCCTGTTGCGTTTAACCTTATCCAGATAGTCCTTCCATTCCATCTCTCCATAAGCCTCGGTCCATAGACGGTAGCTAGCTTCGACCTTTCGCTTCGCCCCCTGGTGGTAGGTGCACAGGTCCGAGACCGCTTCCCTGCTGCAAAGCACGCACTTCATGCCTTCTTCCATTCACACTTCGCGGGACACATCGGGTTGACGCAGAGCCTCCACGGTATCCTTCCGGCCATTACGTGAACGACAGGCCAAGAGCAATGCGGACAGGCTTTGGGTGTCGTCCTGACGGTCCCTCTCTGCGGGAGTGGAGCCGACGCTCGGCATCCCAAGGCGTAATTCGAACAACCCACAAACCTCTTCTTTGTCTTCTTCGATCTAATTATTCTCAGCTGCCCCGACTTACAGACAGGACATGGCCCCAGGACGTATGAGGCCCCGACCGTCGCGGCCAGAGCGGCGTTAATCTCGCGGCCCACCGCGTCTTCGTTCTCACTGAGACCCACCAACTGTTGGGCTATCGAACGAATCGTCTCCCGTAGGAGTTCTGCTTCCCCCCGGACCTCATTCTCGACCTCCTCGAGTTTCTCCTCAATCGCCCGCGTCAGCTTCGTAGTTACAATCATGGGTGCGTACTTCTCCATAGTCTCGATGACCGCAAGGCCCAGGTCGGTCACCCTCATGTCATCTCCTTCGACGTAACCTCTTTCCACCATGGTCGAAATGATGTCGGCCCTGGTCGCCTTCGTCCCAATGTTCTCCCTTTCCATCTTCTCGAGAAGACTGCTCTGGTTGTACCTCGGCGGCCCCTCCTCGAACTTCTCCTCGACGGCCACCTTGACGACTCTGAACCTGTCGCCCTCGGCAACGCTCGGCACGTTCACGTCGCTGGCGCTCGCATATCTACCGTATGAGTCAATCCATCCTCGATACAGCGTTCTCCCACCACTGAGCAAGAACTCATGTCCTCCGACAGAGAGTCTCACAGTGGCCAGTTCCCTCCGGGCGGGAGGGCCGAAGGCAGCGAGGAATCTCCTACTGATCAGGTCGAAGACTGCAGCCTCAGGCGGGTTCAGGTGCCTGCGCGGCGCCTCTCCCGTTGGGTAGACTGCCGGATGTGCCGAGTCCGCTTTGGTTCCCTGTGTTGGATTTGGGGTACCTTCGAGGAGGTTCTTGGCCAGTTTCGCGTAACGGTCGAACCTTTCAAGCCCCCGGAGGATGGCCCTGTAGTTGATTGACGGTGGAAGGTGTTGGCTACTGGTCCTCGGGTACGAGATCAAGGCGTTCAGATAGAGTTTCTCAGCTATCGTAAGCGTCCGGCTCGGCGAGAACCCGAAGATTCTGTATGCCTCCTTCTGGAGGTCTCCCGTGTTGAAGGGAGGTGGAGGAGACACTTGGAGTGTACTCTTCACGACACTCGTCGCAACGCCTTCTTTTCCTTTGCAGTCATCCCTCACCCCTTCAGCCGTTGTCTTGGATTTGACCCTCCCCTTCGAGTATCTGGCGACGAAATGCATCCCGTTCCTTTCGAACTTTCCAGATACCCTCCAGAACGGCAAGGGCACAAATTCGCGTATCTCGGTCTCCCTTTTCACGAGGAATGCCAGCGTCGGCCCTTGGACCCTTCCCATACTTACCATCCTATACGTGTGTCCAGAACTCAACACCGATTGAGAGAGTACTCGGGAGAGGTTGACGCCCCAGACAAAATCAATGAGGTGCCTGGTCCTCCCCGCACGTGCCAGCCCCGCCCCAGCTTGAGGTTTTGCCTGCCTGAGTGCAACCAGCACATCATCTTTAGTCAATGTGGAGAACTTCGCCCGGAGGGCTTCCGTCTCCTTGTCTCCGCACGCATACCGGAGAACATTGAAGCCTATCGTCTCGCCTTCGGCGTCGAAGTCGCACGCATTGACGAACTTGGCCGCACTTCCTGCAAGCCTGCGGATTGCATCAATCCTGCGGGCGGCGCTGGTGTTCTTCTCTTCCACGAGATTGGATGGGTACCATTCGACATCGAAAACGGGATAGACTGCTCGCTCCCCGAAGGGGTCCGAGATTCCGTAGAGGTGTCCCTGCGCAGAACAGACCACAAAGTCTTCTCCCTGCCTAGTGAACCTGAATACCGTCACCCCATCTGCAGTCGAGCTTTGCGCGCCTCCGCCGGATAGGGCTTCAGCAATCCTCCAAGCTGCGTCAGGTTTTTCGCATAGCACCAACGTGTAACCCAAAGCAGCGGAGGTCAAACCAGACAACCTGAGTCGAAGGCAGGAGAGCTTGAGTCTTATGCGTCCGCTAGGAGTATGACCCGTCTATCTTCTTGACATTGACATGGAATCTGTCAGCGGAGAGTTTGGTCCCGCATTTCTTGCACTTGTAATCCACGGCCTTGAGCACGTCTCCTGGAGATCTCAGGTCGAACCCAGAGTACAACGACGTCCCGCACGACATGCAAACGATTTCGTAGGTCATTAGCGCACTCACACGAGCTGTCCTGCCTAAAAGCGTATTCAGGTTCTAGCTCAGAGGCAAGGCGTACCCAGAAACTCCGAAGATAAGCGCATCATGCATTCGTTCATGGTATGCATGAACCTCCGAGTCGGGTATTCGATGCTCCCAGTCAGGCTCCAGGTCAAACCCTGACAAGCGCGATTGGCGTCCCATCATTCGATTCTCTCACCAGCATCTCCGCGGTCGGATTCAGGTCGTTGGCTATCGTCTAGGTCAAACTTCCCGGAGAGCCACGACCTGCTCTTCCAAAATCACACCGATCTGCTCGATACGGTCGGTGCTTCTCTATTCTTCGAGATCCTTCCAGGCTTCTCTCCCATCCGCTCCACTGCGTCGAACCCGAAGCCCCTAGCAGGAGCTCGCATCGCTCCTTGAAAGCAACATCCTTAGAATGCGATGCCCTCTTAAATAGACTGAACGGTCGCTTGGGTGTGTTGAAGACGACACAGTTTCACCAATATCACTCGGAGCACGCGAAACTTACGGAGTTCGCGGGGTACGAGATGCCGCTCTGGTATACGACGACCATGGACGAACACTTGGCCGTCAGGAATAGTTCCGGGATCTTCGACGTCTCCCACATGGGTCGCTACATGGTCACAGGCGGACCCGTGGCCTCGTTCCTGGAGGAGCTAGTGCCCACCCAAGTCCAGAAGCAGCCGGTCGGCAGGGCATTCTATACACTCCTTCTCAATGACCAAGCTGGGATTGTCGACGACCTGGTTATTCTTCGATTGGGAGAGACTAGATTCTTGATGGTGGTCAACGCAGCGAACGCACGGACAGACATGGACCATATCAGGAACCGCGGCCCTCCTGAGAGTGTCGAGATTGAGGACCTGACTAGTTCCTCAGCGATGGTGGCGGTCCAAGGGCCGAATGCGCAACAGGTTCTGCAGCCGCTCACAGACCTGGACCTCGGTCAGCTGAAGAAGTTCCGATGCTCGGAGACGAAGGTCCTGGGTCAGCCTTCGATCATAACCAGGACCGGCTATACAGGCGAGGACGGCTTCGAGGTGATAGTCCTGGACTCTTCGAACGACAACCCGGGGAAGGCGACCGAGTTCTGGGAACGACTCGCGGTTGTGTCGAAACCATGCGGACTCGGGGCCAGGGATTCACTGAGGCTCGAGGCAGGACTCCCACTTCACGGTACGGATATCGACCAGCAGACCAACCCATTGCAGGCAGATCTCACTTGGGTCCTCTCGCCAGGGAAGACAGGGTACGTCGGCTCCGAAGCGGTCTCCGACTTGCGGTCCAGACCTCTGGATTTCGTGAGGAGAGGTGTAGTCGTCGAGCAGGGCATACCCAGGCATGGCTTTGATGTGCTCGGCGGCTCGGGTTCTGTAGGCAAGGTGACCAGCGGGACCTTTTCTCCGATTCTTCGGAAAGGAATCGCCCTCTGTCGCCTCCGGCCAGAAGGCACGGAGCCCGGGACCAGCGTTAAAGTCACTATTCGAGAGTCGGCCCAGAACGGGCAGACTGTCAAGCTTCCATTCTACGACGAACGGCAATACGGCTGGAGGAGACAGGGCAACGGTAATTAGTCTGCAGACTGCCTGCCTTACCGCATGAAACTCCAGAGCTACGACATCCCAGATGACCTTCTGTACACCAAGGAGCACGAATGGGCAAGAGAGGTGGGTCCTTCGGTGAGAGTGGGGATAACCGACTATGCTGCAAAGACGCTCAACGACGTCGTCTACGTGGCACCATCAAAGGTCAACGACAAGGTCGTCCAGTTCAAGTCCATAGGGACCGTCGAATCCATAAAGGCCGTTTCGGAGCTCTACTCTCCTCTTTCGGGGACCGTCACCAGGGTCAACACTGAACTCGACTCGCATCCGGAGCTGGTCAACAAGTCACCCTACTCTGAGGGCTGGCTCATGGAGGTAAAAGCCCTCGACTTCGCTTCAGACCGCAGACGGCTCCTCGACGCCAAGCAATACGCGGCTCACCTCGAGACGCTTCTCAAGAAGTAAAGCCACAATTAAAATACCCCAGAAGCACTCGGCGGACGAATTGGATTCTCCCCTCGGGGGCCTTGAGGCCGCGATAAGGAGGCCGACAGTGCCGCGGCGGGGCGTGATGATTTCAGTGGTTCTTTCAATTGTCTTCGTGATTGCAGTGACTATGAGGGCTTACGCCGCGAAGTACGGGCTCTATCTGAACGAATTCGACCCGTATTATGACTACTTCGCCGCCTCTCACATCGTGACTCTCGCGCAACAGCACAGCCTCTTCTACGCTCTCTTCAACAACCCGCCCGGCTGCGGACCGACAGTAATGACCGGTTGCCACAACCTGCAGGGTTACTTCCACTGGCACGACATCACGACGTGGTTCCCCGAAGGGAGGAACGTCGCTGCAACCTCTCAGGACGGTCTCCAGATTGCGGGAGCGGTGCTCTACCTTCTGGTGCACAACGTATTCGGCGTCCAGATATCACTGTACTACTTCCTCATCCTCCTTCCGGTCTTCGTTGGTGGGATTACATCCGTACTATTCTACTTCCTCGTCAGGAGGATAGGGGGAGACGCCGCAGGTCTCTTCGCGGCACTAATCTTCGCAGTTTCTCCGCCGCTCATAGAAAGAGGCAATCTCGGCTGGTTCAAGTCGGAGCCCCTTGCCATCTTCTGTTTCGTGTGCGCCAGCTACGTAATGCTGACGGTCTTCGACAAGGAGAGGACGATGCGCAGCAGGATTCTGAGGGCCCTCCTCGCCGGCGCCTTTGCGGGCTACGCCAGCTTGTCATGGGGTGGTGGGGACTACTTCACTGCCGCATTTGGACTTCTCTTCATCTTACTCCCATTCATGAACTTGGACCTTCCAAGTCTCTCTCCTGCGATAGTCTCCTTCACCGCCTCGGCAATCTTTGTCAGCGCCCTCTGCCCGAGGCCAGGCATAGGGATCGTCACCAACCCAGTCGGCCTCGCCGTAATAGGCGGCACTATCTTCGTTCTGATTGCCCAGTGGATCAAGTCATGGACCAGACCCGCAGACTACAGACGAACTTTAGTCAAACTCGTCTTCGGATTTGCCCTTGCAGGTCTAACTTTCATAAGCTTCGGCAGCATCGCCAGCTTGTCGGGCAGGTACCTGACCGTGATAGACCCCCTGATCAGAAGCGGCAACGCTCTCACACAGTCTGTCGCAGAGGAACAGCTTCCGACAGGCGCCGACTATTTCACATCGTACGCGCTAGTCCTTTCCTTCGGGATGGCTGGGACGCTGATTGCCTTCAAGCGGAGGGGCGTCCCTATGGCATACGCGCTTATCTTCGGACTGACGGCTATTTACTTCTCCGCGGCCTTCTCCCGTCTCCTGGTCTACTCGTCGATAGCTCTCGGAATCCTAGGAGGCATCGGCTTCGCAGAGCTCGTCTTCGCCCTGGTCAAGCCGAGCACTCCCACTCTGGTGAAGAAGAAACAGACAGTCGCGACTAGGAGCGAGATGAAGGTCGTCTTCACGATTGCCCTAATCGGACTCATGGTCTTTCCTGCGGGAGCCTTCTGGATACCGAACCCGATTCCATGTTCTAGTGGGAACACCCTCTTCTGCGACCAGAGCCCAGCAGACAGCGCTGTCAGCATCGTCAACGGCGCGACCATCTACTCCAGAGCCAGCTACAACGACTGGCCACAGGCGCTCTCTTGGGTAAGTCAGGCGACTCCTATCAACTCGGTAGTAATCTCGTGGTGGGACTACGGCTACTGGTTCGCCGTGATGGGCAACCGCACCACCGTTGCTGACAACGGGACATTGAACACCACCAGAATCGCGGAAATCGGCCAGATGATGATGTCGAACGCGACCGTGGCCGCGAAGATGGCGAAGGACATGGGCGGAGGCAGGCCGACCTACGTTGCGATGTTCCTCACCGGTAGCATAATACAGTGGAACTCCTCGACATACTTCTACGTCTTGGACGTTCCCAACGGGGGCGGGTTCACACCAGGGGGCGGGGATGAGAGCAAGAAGCAGTGGTTCATACGCATCGGCGGCCTTAACGAGTCCAAGTACCTCGAATGCGATGGCTCGACCTCCTTAGACTCGGCGGGTTCGGCATGCGAGAACGTTGATGACTTCAACCTGACACCTTATGCGCTCCAAAACACCCTCTTTGCCAACATGTTTCCCTTCAAGTTCGCCGACTATATCTATCAGTACAACAACACCGCCTTTTCCCTCTCAAAGACATACCAATTCTCCTACACAGGCGGCCCACCAATAGAGGCGTTCTCATACCCGCTGAGCTACTCCTTCCCCAGCAGCAGTACGGGGCCGTTCAGGCTTGCCTATGCATCGCCCAGCATGAACACTCCATACGCCTGCCCGGGTAACAGCGGCGACCATTGCTTTTCAGCTATACTGATCTACCAAGTCGTCTAGTCTGACTTCTTGTAGGCCAGCGGGCTGCGGTAGCGCGCATACTTGTCGTCCGGTGAATATCTTGCTGGGTGGACCGTCACTGTTTTGCCACCGCAGCTGGGACACTTCTCGTTGATTGTGTATCTACCACAATCGACGCATTTCAGCATCAGGCTCTTCACGACGCACCACCGTGCTTCCTGGAAATCTCGCGCTTGAAGCTGAACGCGTCATGCTTGCCAACTCCATCCTTGATTTTCTCCAGCACTCCGTCCAAGGCCTTCTCAGCCTGCTTGTAATCATCGGCTGTAACCCTGACCCTATACCTTGGAGCACCCGCATAGGTGACGTGGACTTCGGCCGAAGGCGAACTGGCAGCGGCTGTCAATGTTCTCTTGACCTGTTCGATGCCGTTGGGCGACCTCGACGAGATCTCGACCAGCGCTCCGACTTCGTAGCTGGGCGGGACTATCTTCTCAGCAGCCGTCTCGGCAATCACCTTGGCAGCCTTCTCGGGAAGTTCGAGCGGACCAAGACACCTCTCGCCCTTCCTTGCTGCCATCTCGAATGCCTCGTAGAGGGTCCCAAACTGGTCCTCTAACTTCCCCTTCAGCGACTTAGCCTGCGCGTCGTCCAGGTCGAGCTTCTTCTTCACAACGCTCATTATCGCGACCGCCCTCTCCTCTCTCTTCCATTCGATGACCTTGGTCCTCCTCTCCTCATTGGTCACCTGTCTGAGCGAGAGGTCGATCTCTCTTCTCATCTTGTTGGCCCTTATTACCTTAAGGACAAGCTTTTGCGAAACCTTGGCCACTCGTTCGATATTCCTCACCCATCCCGTCGTTATCTCAGAGATGTGGAGGAAACCGTTCATGCCATCGTACTGGTCTAGGTTGACGTAGATCCCATGAGAGGTTATCTCCCTGACCGTGCAGACCACGACCTCGCCGCTTTCCGGCATCGGCTCCTCTACGCTCATCTGATGCACCTCGTTTGAGTTCGGCTAATAGAGGTTTCTGGAAGAATCGGCAGAATCGAGATTATCGGCAGCTACAACGGTTCTTTCGGATGAGACTATCAACCCAGTCTCTTGACTAGGGTGGCCAGCACGACAGACTTCCCGCCCTTGCTCTCCGCAAGCTTCCTGCCGCAACCCCTGCATCCTACATCCTTCGCGGAGTTCGAGAAGAGAATCCTTTCTTCGTTGCAGTCCGGGCACTTAACTAGCAGGAACTCGCTCCTCATCTTCGGTATCGGCTCTCTCTCGCGCCTCATGCAGCTATCTCCGCCTTCCTCAACCTGATTCCATCCCTCATAACTTCTTTGCTGCACTCTTTGCACTTTAGACGCAGAGTCGCCTTTTTGGTCGTCTTGGCCGTCCTAATGAGCTCAGGGAACTTCTGTCCTCCATAACCCTTCTTCCTGCCAGCCTGTCTTCTGGCTCCCCAAGACCCGGCCCGTTCCTTCCCTCTCTTGTAGAGGGCTACGGAATGGATGGTGTGCTTCTTACAATGAGGGCAAAACGTTCGCATTTCTTTCGGGAACTTCATCTTCTCACAGGCAGAATTGGCATCGTCAACGGTCCGTTTAAAAGGCTTGGCCATTCAGACGACCCGATTTCTCCCGGATTCCTGACCGAGAACTCGCGGGAGCAAAGACGGGTGGTCATGCCTTTGCCTCCCACCACCCATCTATCACATCCCTCGGCATCGCCAAGACACTCAGCGACGGTGGGATGGACCAACCAGATTCCCGAGTGCGAATCGACATGTATTGGTCAGCTTCGACGCACTTCGTAGTTTCACACCGATTGAAACAAGCATCCGAGACACCGACCAATCTTTATTACGTCAGATGGAAGAGGGCAATCAAGGCGATTCATCCGAACTTGTTCCTAGCGAAGACTTCAAGCTCCCAGGAATGGAAGGCCGTTGCCGCCGCTGTCAAGACCCTCGTCGAAGAAGCGACCTTCGACGCGACGACCGAAGGCCTCGCCTTCAGGGCGATGGACCCTTCCCACGTCGCACTGGTCGACCTTCTAATGCCAAACTCAAGCTTCGAAAAGTACGAGGCTGACAAGCCCTTCAAGTTTAGCCTCAGGGTCGAGGATCTCGTGAAGCTAATTGGGAGGAGCGATGCCAAGGACAGCGTCGAGATTGCCTCGGGCGAGGAAGGCGCCATCAAGGTGACGCTCAAGAACGGGTACAAGCGCGAGTTCTCCGTCCACCTCATCGAGAGCACAGGAGGGACTGCGCCCCTGCCAAAACTCGAGTTTGACACGAAGGCGACGCTCACCAAGAGCATCTTTGAGAAGATCCTGAGCGACGTTTCGGTCGTATCCGACCAAGTCATGATTCAGGCGACGAAGGACAAGCTTTCATTCTCTGGAAAGTCCGACGTCGGCAAGGCTGACATATCCCTAGAAAGAAACGATGCCGATGTCCTCGACCTCCAGGTCGGCGCTGAGAGCAAGGCAACCTACTCCATCGACTACCTGTTGGGGATCACCAAGGCAATGGGAGGGGTCTCTGACACCCTTTTCGTAGAGTTCTCGACCAAGAAGCCAATCAGACTAGAGTTCAAGCTCAATGATCAGGGAGCCCGCGTATATTATTTCCTCGCGCCACGTGTCAGCGACTGAACCATCTTTTCGAGCCTCGGCCTTGGAGAGGTTTGGTTCTTGGTTCGTCCGCTTGGACCCGGTCAAATCTAGGATAGAGAGAATACGTCTTTGACACGCGAACGGGAGTTCCTCATTCCTCTTGTCATGAAGTTTCTCTGTCAGCCCAGGTACTAATCCTGAGCGTCAGTTTCCTATGAAAGGACCGAGATCAGAGTCCTCGTCTAATCAGTGCCCACCATCTGCCCTCTCGGTTTCGTGGTCTGCGTCAATGCCAGACACCTTATCTGCTTGCCCTGAAAAGACCTAAAGCGATTGAACTCTAATACCATCTCCTTCCTCAGACAGGCTTACAGGGAGTACTACTTCAGGCGAGCGGATTCCATCGAGTTCCCGGACGACCTCTGCTCTAGGGAGTTCGGTTACATACCCTTCGGCGGCGGGATGGTAAGGCACCTGTCATTCAGAAGCAGAGGCGAAGCTGTCGCAGAGATCTTGAAGCAATCGCCCTCTTCAGTCTATTGCTCAAACGCCAAATACGATTCGCCCACGGCGGCCATCGAGGAGAAGGGGTGGCTGGGTGCCGAGCTGATCTTCGACATCGACGCGACCGACATACCGACGCCGTGCAAGAGGGGTCACGACCTCTGGTACTGCGAGAGATGCCGTTCGTCGGGAAAGCTCCCCAGACCTCCTAAGTGCCCGAAGTGCGACGGGCCCGCAACAGAATTCCACGGCACATGCGAGGTCTGCTTGGCAGCGACGAAGGATCACGCGCTGCGCGTCGTCGATTTCCTCACTGACGACTTCGGGGTGCCACAAGAGGTCATCAGGCTGTACTTCTCCGGGAACAGAGGCTATCACCTCCACGTCTCTGACGATAGATTCTACCCGCTCGACCAGCTGGGCCGGGCAGAGGTCGCCGACTACATGCGGGGGACATCGCTGCCTCCCAGCCAGACCACCGCCTCCACCTTGAGGCGGAGACCAGTCGGCGCAGGGCCTCAGGGCGAGGGTTGGATGAAGAGGATCGCGGAATACGTCGAGGCTAAGCGGGAGGGGTACCCAGGGACGCTTCAGAAGCTCGTCTCCGACGCCATCTCGTCTCAGAGGGCGATGGTCGATTCATCAGTCACCACCGACATCCATAGGGTCTTCAGGCTAGCGGGCACGCTGCACGGCAACACGGGGATGTGTAAGACACGAGTTGAATCGATGGACCATTTCGACCCGCAGAGGGACCCGGTGGTCCTGAGCGCAAAGCCGGTTGCGGTCAAGGTCGACTTCTACCCGAGGTTCAGGGTTAACGGGGTCGAGTTCGGTCCCTTCAAATCGCAGATGGCCGAGCTTCCGACATATGCCGCGGTCTCGATTCTAACTAGGGGTCTCGGGGAGGTCGCCTGATTGGTAGACACGATCCTCGAGTACCTGAAGAAGGCACTCGATTCTGAGATTCAGGCGGCTGCCCTGCTCCAACTACCCAGCGACTTCTATTCGAAGATCTCAGTCTATGGCCAGAAGCTAAGGAGGTCCGCGGGCTCGAGCGCCTCCGAGGTCGCCAACCGGCTGATCACCAAGCAGATGAGAATGGTCGATTCCATGGCCAGGGAACTCCTAATCATCAGGGCGAACAAGGCCACCCAGCAGCGCACGTTCCTGCAGCTCCTTCCCGAGGAGCGCTACGTCTGCTCCGCCCAACAGAAGTTCCGGAGGAGGTTCGAAACCTTCACTGAGGCCATCTCTACAGGTCAACCCTCCTTCATCGAGTTCGCCCGCAGAAGAGAGGCTGAAAGGAGCATCAGCGTGAGGCTCACGAAACATGTCGACGAATTGGTCGGTCCGGACCTGAGGCGCTACGGCCCCTTTGAGGCCGAAGACGTCGTTTCGCTACCCGCTGCCAACGCTGACATGTTGATAGCCGGCGGGGACGCCGCGGAGATCTGCCCTAGAGACGGAACCTAGGAGTAGCTGCGCCAGGTGTGGTTGCACTTCACACACCTGTAGAACTGGGTCGGAGGCTCGTCTCCACTCCTCGTCTGCAGGAACCACCACATCGCTTCGTTATTGCCACACTTCGGGCACTCGATTTTGGTGGTGGGGAGGGAAGTCAGCTTGTTCTCCTTGTCGCCGACGACCTTGATTGGCGCGACCTTCGCAAGCTCCTCCTCCGTGGTCTGCGTCACGGTCTTCCCTGCTTTATTGGAGTATCCACAGTTGTCACAGAGGTAGGTTATCGATACTTCGCGAGGGCCCTTGACCTGCTTCAGCTTCAGACGTGTGCCACACTTCGGGCAGAACTTCAGCTGAACCCACCGCCGAGCGCCTTCTGTACGCCTGTGAGGAGCTCTTGGGTTGTCTGAATCGCTCTTTCGACGCTGTTGGAGAACGCTTTCTCTGGCTTTATCCGCTGTGCCCTTACCTTGAGTACGAGTTTCTTAATCAGAGGGTGAGCAGGGAGCACTCCCGCGAAGGTGACGCTCTTCTCTTCGAGGAGCTCATAATGGACGATTTCAGCCAGAGAGTAGTCCTCTCCCGTAATCTCTACGGTAAGGCCCTTCTCATCTTCGGTGGTAGCCTGAATCTGCAATCTCTTAAAGTGCCCTCGATGTCGTATTAATAAGCTCACGGTCGAATTGGGGTCGTTCCGAAGTCGGCGGCCAGTTTTCGATCCTCGACGTTGCCGCATTCGTCACATTTGGCCTTGTTCCTTCCTCCTCTTAGCAGAAGCTTCCCGCAGTTCCCACACAAGGCGTGGACGACTCCCATGTCTTCTTCGTCGATTGAAAGGTGGATCATGCCATTGACGAGGCTGAAGACCCTGCACCTGACGATATCCCCGAGCTTTACCGGTGGTCCAATCCTGGCCCCCCTGCCTCCCCCAAACCCTCGAAGCGAAAGCGTACCTGAGAAGTCCTTATCCATCCGTGTCCCATTGACGTAGTAAATCTTGAGACCTGCTGAGTTGGATTGCGAGATTTCGACCTGGCCCGTCACCCAGTCTTCGACCCTGACCATGGAGGCCTCCTTCGCAGGCTTCACGGAGATTTCCATGCTTCTCATGTCCTTCTCGACGCCTCCGATGGCGAGCGCTCGTATCAGACCAGCGTCGTCGTAGGAATGCTTCCCGGGCAGGAACTCCTCCGAGATGGCGACCTTGTCGCCCGGCAGGACCTTCTTTGTCTTTGTTTCTTTCATCGCCTCACCAGTCCAACGGTCAGTTCTATCCATTTCGGCCTCTGCAGGAACTCGCCTATCTCCCTTCCCTCCATCAGGGCAACCAAGGCGTCTGCCTGTGGGATCGAAAGGACGGGCCTGTCGAAGTTGAAGCCGTCGATTGATATCCTCGGGCACGCTGTCTGTACAAACGCCTCTATCTCACGATGAGGCGCCAGCAGCTCTGGGGTCACATCTCTCAGGGCGATCTGCACCACCTTCCTCCCGTTCATCTCGAGCCTCTTGGATATCCATTTGCTCCTGTCCAACATCTTCTGGCCTTCCTTCAACCCTGTAATCACTCCGATGACTCTTGCGTCGAGGGCCTTGTAGACGGCGAGCACAACCCGCCTCTTCCGCTCTTCTGCCTCGGCCCTCATGTCGGTCACCTCATTCATGTAAGGATCCAGCATGAAGGTCGGCTTGGCTGTCGCGAGCGCCAGGCCGACGGCGTGGAACTCGCTCTCACCGAGGAAGACGAATGCGTCGACTTCATCGCGCAGAGGCTGCGACGTCGAGAAGTCACAGCCGAAGATCTGACCTTCCATCATCAGGTTGTTCTGTTTCCCTATGCGGACACTGAACCCCTTCTGTTCGAGCCTCCTCTTGACGGGTCCGAGCTGGTGCAGGTGCTGACTGAACGTCGCCAGGCCGAGCCTCTTGTAGGGAGTCAGAATTGGGACCGCCGTCTCCACAACCTCTTCGAACTCCACATCGTCTACTGCGTCTATCAGGTAGGTGTGGTCTCCGGTGGCCTCGATTGCCGCGTTGTGGCCTATGTGCAAGGCGAGGTCGGCGTGCAACTTCCTCACTTCATCGTCGGCCGTGTCGCAGATTCCGAAGCAACTGTCACCTGCGAGGATGCACGTCACGCCGTACTTCTCTCTGACCCGCTCCATCATATCTTTGGTCTGCCTGAGGAGCCCTCCCGGGGCGTTTACAACCACCACAGCAGGCCGCTTCGCTTCGATTACCTCGAAGACCTTGGCCTCGTCGATCCTAGCGGTCAACTGACAATCTTCTTCTCTAGCTGGATTATCTCTGAATGCGTTTTCATGGGTAGCTTCGCTGACGCCGCCTTCATGGCCTCCTTCCCCTTCTCCAAGTTCTCAGACTTCACTCTGAGCTCTAGTATTGTGCTTCCAATCTCCACTCTTGCCGCGAGCCCGATTGGCTTCCCGAAGGCCTTCCGCATCCCCTCCTGGAGCCTGTCTGCACCTGCAGTCGCAATCATCTTGTTTTCCCTGAGGATGATGTGGGGATAGGTCTTCACGAGGAGATGGTAACTCTCTTCACCGATTAGCGCCAGCTTCTTGTTGGCTGCGACCCTCGCAGCCTCCAAGGCGTTGTGTCTGATCTGGACCCTGCCCTCGGATATCAACCTGAGCATAAAGTCGTAGTCAGGACTGGCCTTTCCAGTGGTGAACCTGGCCACCTTCGGGTTCGGGGCGCCAGGGGCGAACTTCTTGCTGGTGTATGCCATCCCGCTAATCGTTCGGTAGTTCTTGCCGTGCAAATTTATTCAGCTAGGATTGCCTCGCCGACTTCCACCCCTAATTAATCTTCACGCTTAATACCTCGGCCTGAGGTCGCGGGTTCCCGTGCCTTTCACCCTCCCGAAACGTCTCCTCAACTCTGAAGAGGTCGCCCTGGTGCTCGCCTTCGGAAGACTCTCAGTTCTGGAGGCTTGTTCGGTGCTCGAAGGATCGGTCCTGAGAGTAGAATCTCCCTGCGACCGGGTTTCAATCCTGAAAGTCAGACAGCCTGATTCGGAACGACTCCCGGAGCTTGCGGGGATTCACAAGGTCGCTCCCCTGATGGCCGTCTCCGACGGAGCTTTGACAGGGGTGGTCAAGTTGGTGGAGAAGGTCACGGAACGCCTTCACGACAAGGCGACCTTGTCCGTCAGCGGCTATGACGTCGACGAAGACGACTACGAGACAATCGTCAGGGCGCTCCTCGACGAGGTCAAGAGGGCCGGGTTCAACAAGGCTCATCTCCTGAGACCTAACAACAACGAACTACTTGCGGAGCAGGTGCAACTGAGGTCCGCCCTCGATGTAGTCGCTTTTCCCTACCATGGAGGCATCGGTCTGGGGCCGACCGTGTGGGTCCCCGATTCCGCATCAATGCGCGAACGCGGGACGCAGAAGCCAACGCCGCATTCTGACATCTCGATGTCCCCGAGGCTCGCCCGGGTGCTGCTCAACTTGTCGGGCCTCAGCAAGGGTCAGACGGTTCTGGACCCCTTCTGCGGCTCGGGGACTATCCTCGCTGAGGCTTTCATCCGCTCGATGCGCTGTCTGGGCCTCGACGCCAAGACCAATCGCGTGAGGGACGCCAGGGAGAATCTCAGATGGCTGGTGGGTAGTGTCAAGGACAAAGGCTACGACATCAGGGTGGGAGACGCAAGGGAACTCCCCCAAATGCTCCGAGGATCGAAGGTTGACGCCGTGGTCACCGAGCCGTTGCTCCTCCCGAGGATTGAAGCTAGGCCCAAGACCAGCACCGCCACCGACCTGATTGATCAGGCAAGCGAGGTCTATGGCGGCGCTCTCGCGTCGATGGCCGAGGTCCTCCAGCCCTGGGGCAGGATCGTCATAGTCGTTCCTGTGATACAGACCATGGACGGCGAAGAGGTCTCCATGACACTCGAAGGACGACAGCTGGGGCTCAAGCTCTTCCAGCCTGGACCTGTCGGGTTCCAGTACCCCGTGAGACTGTCGTTCGAGAGCACTCGCTGGGTGAAGAGGGCGGTTTACGTCTTCGAGTCGAAATCATGTGTCCAGGGCCGATAGGGCTTTCCGGAAGACGCCCGTCATAAGGTTCAGCTGTGCGTCGGTGAGGTTCGAGGTGGTTGCGATTCTCTTTCCCACCTCGAGGAGGTTCCTTATCCTATGCGTGGGCATCCTGGATGCAACCGCGAGTTCATAGAGGCTCTCCGCGAAGACCTCCCTTGCCTTCCGGCTCTGGACCCTGCCCTTTCCTTCCTCTCCTCTAGATGAGAGGTAGAGGGCTATCGCCACCGCATGGCCAAGGTTCAAGGCCCTGTAGACTTGGGTCGTGTCTATCGTCGTGGTCACATCACACATCCTGATTTCTTCGTTCGTAAGCCCGGTCGTGTCCCTCCCGAAGACGAGGGACGATGTTCGCGAGGACGACAGCAAAGCATGCAGTCGGTCCGGACCGACCGTCCTCCTGATTACATTCGATTTCTTCGAGGCCTTCACGGCGGTAGTAGCGATAAGGAGTTCGTTCTCTCTCCTCACATTCTCGAATGTGGTGACTACAGCCCTATCGAGGACGTCCGAGGCGTGAGACGCATAGACGGCTGCCACTGAAATATCGACCTTGGGCTTCACCAGGTAGAGCTTCTTGACTCCGAAGTTCTTCACCAGTCTTGCAGTGTGTCCGACGTTGACAGGATATTTCGGCTCGACGAGCGTCACGGATACGCCATTTGGGATCAAACTGTGTTCGACAGACGCCAGGTCTTCCGTCGTTCTTAAGTCAAAGTCAACTACCGCCGCGTCCTCCAAATACTCGCTGGTATTCTCCTAGTGAACTCCTCTCAGAATTTGCTGTCATCGGCGGGGTCTCGCCTTTCGCCCTACTGCTTGCTAACGGTCACATCCGGGACAGGACAGTGGCGTGAAGGCTATCCGCGTGCAGCTGACCCGTCCACCTAGCTGCAGATTTCCAAGACTTCCTCCGGCGTAAGGGAGTAAACACGCCTCTTGCCATAGTCTGTCTTGGGTCGGGCCATCCCAAGTTTCACAGTTGCGGACACCACCTCCCTCCTCCTCAGGGAGAAGAGACATTTGACCCTCAAGATCTCGGCACCCGTCATCCTCCTTTTCGGCTTCACGGAGACCAAGAGGGAGCTGACTCTGGGATGCGGCGAGAACGACTCCCTGCCCACCCTCATAAGCACTTTGACCTTGGATGAGACTTGAGCGATTACCGAAATCGCTCGGTAGTCCCTCGTTCCCGCGTTCGCCATGATCTTGTTCACAAAGTCTTCTTGGAGGAGGACCACGGCCCTGCCGTACTCGAGCTGGCTGATCCATTCGATGAAGGTCGCCGACCTCGAGTACGGCAGGCTCGAGACCAGGACGTCAAACCGCGGCATCTCCTTGAAAGCATCGCCCAGATGGACGAGGGCCCTCGCGACACCCAACTCTTCGAGCGTGGCGGCGAAGTTCTCTTTGTCAATCTCATACGCTTCGAGGCTCGCGCCCAGATGCACAAGCTCCCTGGTGAGGACGCCCCTCCCCGTCCCTATCTCTAGTATCCTTTCGTCAGGCTGGACGTTCGCGCTAACCACGATCTTGTCTATGACTCGTCGATCCCTAAGGTAATGCTGACCCAGCCTTTGTCTGCTCATTTCTTCACGAAGATAGCGACATGCGATTCGCCCGCGAGCTCCTCGACTATCCTCTTGGCAATCATCCTAGCAGGGTCCCTGAGCCCGACCCGCTCCTGTATGTCACTGAAGCTCGTGAAGGGCTGCTTCTCCCTCATCTCGATTATCTCCTTCATGAACGTCTTCCCAATGCCGGGGATTAGCTCCAGCCCGTGTAGCCTCGGCGTGAGCGGTTGCAGCTCGTTGAAGTAAGCCACGTATTTTGCTTCGTTTCCCTTCACGAGGCTCTCCACCACTGCGGGGAGCGAGGCCTTCGCCTCCGGCGTGAGCTCTTCATATGCCAGTTTGCCCAAAACACTGACCACCTTCTCTCGCCCTTCCTTTCCTATCTTGATCCTTTCTCCCAGATCGAAGCTCTGGTTCTCCATCGCGAGCAACTCGAGTAGCGTCAGTCTCTCCTCCCCGATTGCCTCGACCATCGGACCCTCTCTCCCCTTGATCACCTCGGACTGCCCTCTAGGCAGGAAGTCCAGTACCCTGGCGAATTCTTCGTATTTCTTGTCGGCTGACGACATATCCCGGGGCAACCACCTCTGCAGAAGGCCTAGTTGGAGCGGGGCTCCTCCACAAGCAGTACTGTGCGTGCTTTCAAGCGATGTCCCCTTGGTTACCGGATTGTTTTCGGTCTTTGCTTGCTATTTAATCCTTGGGTGCTTGCGACCTACTTGAGTATCTTGAGGATCTTCTCGAGTGTCTCCGTAGGGAGGAGCTTCCTCCATCCTGAGGTGAAGGTCCTCAGCTCTTCGATCGACTTCGGCATCACATTGACGACCGAGACGGCCTCTTCCTCGCTGAGCCCACACTCTGTCTCCAGCTCCTTGCGCAGCTTCTTGGCGTTCTCAGGGGTCGACTTCGCGAACTTCGTAGTATAGTCGAGTGTCCTCTTCTGAATCTGGTCCGCCTTCACGATGTCAATCTTCTGCAGGATTTGGTGGGCCTCGGGGATGGTGAGGAGTCTCTTAGAGGTCTTTTCGGCCATCATTTCGCCTCCAGGCGGACTATGTGCTCCTTCCTGGCGATGAGCGTCTTGACCTTGTCGCCTACAGGGACGTCCAGAACCACGGCGCGCCTACCCACCTCAGTCACCGTGCCCACAAGGCCGTTGAACCTTCTGTGAGGCATTCCCTTGACCTGGGACGGGTCAATCTTAACCACAACCCTATCCTTCGGAGAGTATTCTATGAGCAGGCTGCTCAGGCCCTTTTTTGTCTTCGACGCCTTGAGAAGAGACCTAGTTCTCCTTCTGAATCCGTGTGACTTCGCCAATCTCGAATTTTCCCGTTTCCGTGACTCCGCAGATGTCGAATCTGCGGCACCTCACTTCAGTTTTTAAGACTTCCGACACAGACGGTGAAACGAGTTCGCCACTTACGAACCTCTTGACCGGTAGCCCTCCGTCCAGTTCGACGTGCATGACCAGCGTCCTCCCCCTGACTGTGGCATCCGCCCTGTAGACCGTCTTCCAGACCGGCCTGTCATGAGGCCTCTCGAACCTGACCGCGGTCCTCCTGAAGGCAGAGTGGAGTCCCGCAAGAGCCTCAGTTGAGACCTTCGAGGCGGCGGTCGCCAGAATTTCGGTCCTGAACCTGAACGTAGGCAGCCTCAACGGCTTACCTGAGAGGACTCTGCCCGCCGAGACCGACACCAGACCACCCCTATACCTGGCCGCGAACCTGCGCGGGAAGACTCTCTTCACCGGGTTCTTCACCTCAGTGACGAAGGGCCTCCCAGGTGGGAGGACCTTGCTCTCCTTGTCCTCGCTCCCCAGCCACGTGAAGGTCATCCTGTCGCTCCCGCTGAAGCCCGAAATCTTCGTGCGCAGCAGCTCCTCGACGCTGGGCTTACGCTCGAATCCTGTCTTCCCACACCCGCGGCATCCAGCACCTAAGCAATCTGGACAAATCTCCCTCTTCTGAGACACTCCTCGAGGTTTGGTGTACCTCCCGTAGAAGAAGACCGGTCTTGACGAGGCGATGATTTCACCCGTGCCGGGGCTGACGAGGAGCGTCAGGTCAGGCCGGAGTCTATCAACGCGCTTGCGGAGCTTCTCGGAGACGTGCGCGGCGATTAGCTTCGCCGCCTGTGTCTTAATTGTCTCGTTCCCCTTGAGCCTGAGGTCTGACCTGAGCTCGTCCTCCCTCTCCTGGATGCCCTCCGGGAGCGAGACCCCGACCGTGAATGTTTCAAATTGGTAGCGCCTGACCTTCCGGGCCGCTGCTTTCGCCATCACGGGCACAATTTCCATCAACCCCTCGCAGACGAAGCAGCCGCTCCCTTCCACGACCTCCAAGGGCCCTGACCCGCTCTGTCTCTGGACGCAATAACCACACAGGCGGTAGGCGTGCGCCGCCGTCGACACGCTACTGAGCACCCGTCCGGCGCATCATCTGGCGGAACTCGCGGCCCTTGCTCGTCTTTACGAGGGACTTCATCTGCTTATACCTTGCCAGCAACTCCCTCACCTCCTTCTCACTTCGGCCCGAACCCCTAGCGATACGCTTTAGGCGCGACGAGTTGATTCTTTCAGGGTCGGCCTTCTCGGTCCCGGTCATCGACTGGATGATCGACTTGAAGACCTTGACCCTGTCCTCGGCTTTCTCAAGCTCTTGGGAGTTGACCGCCCCGGACAAGCCCGGTATGTGCTCGAGCACTTTCTTCAGGGAGCCGAACTTCTTCATCTGCTCGAACTGCGCAAGAAGGTCGTCCATCGTCAGTTTGCCAGACATCATCCTCTGGGCAGCCTTGTCATCAATCTCGACCTCGGACGTGCGGACCATGTCCATCAGGGCCTTCAGATCTCCCATCCCCAGCAGCCTGCCGACGAACCTCGTCGGGGCGAACTCCTCCAAGTCGTCGATTCTCTCCCCTGTCCCAATGAAGAAGACCTTGGCCCCCGTAGCGGCGGAAGCTGCCAGCGCTCCGCCTCCCTTTGCGGCTCCATCCAGTTTCGTGACAACGATGCCGCCGACAGGTGCCGCCTGATGGAACGCCAGGGCTTGGTTGTAGCACTGCTGGCCGATCGTCCCGTCTATCACGAGCAAGGTGGCGTCCGGCCTGACCGCCCCAACCACCTCCCTCATCTCTTGAAGGAGCCCCTTCTCCTCCTTGTGCCTGCCCGCCGTGTCAATAATCACCAGGTTCTTCGTAACTTCGAAGTGCTTCCTCCCCTCCTTTGCGACCTTGACCGAGTTCTTCTCCTTCTCGTCACTGTAAACGTCCACCCCTGAACTGGAAGCGAGGGTTTTCAGCTGAACAACGGCCCCGGGCCTGAACGTGTCCGCGGCTACGATCCCGACCTTGAACCCCCTCTTTGTGTAGAAGCGGGCTAGTTTCCCGGTCGTCGTGGTCTTGCCTGAGCCCTGAACTCCTAGCATCACAATGACGCTGGTCTTGCCCTTGTCGAGCTGCAGTCCGCCCTCGCCGCCCAGGAGCCGGGCAAGCTCATCGTACAGCACTGAGACCACCTGGTCTTTCCTCGTGACGCCCGGGGCAGGTTTTTCTTCGAGGACCCTCTTCTCGACCCGCTCCGTGACTTCGAGCGCCATTTTGACGTTGACGTCAGACTGGATGAGCGTCCGCTGGAGGTCGCGAACGAATTCTCTGACGGCCTTCTCATCGACAGTTGTGGAACCGACCAGCTTCTTGACAGCCGCCTGCAGTCCCTCCCTGAGTGAATCCAGCATCCTGGTCGGCGACCCGGTTCCGCGTATTTAATTATCTTGAGGAGGCCCGAGGCCGCAGGTGACGTGAAATGAGAGTCGGGGTGCTCTTCTCGGGGGGCAAGGACTCGACTTACGCGGCATACATCGCTTCCAAGAGTGACCAGCTCGCATGCCTGATTACCGTCTTCCCGAGGTCAGACGCTTCGTACATGTTCCATTATCCTGACCTGAAATGGACCCGGCTTCAGGCTGAAGCAATCGGAGTCCCACAGCTCACGCAGGAAACGCCGGGTGTCAAGGAGGAGGAGCTGGAGGACCTCGCTGCGGCGATTCGGAGGGCCAGGGGGGCCTACGGGCTGGAGGGGGTCTACACAGGCGCCCTGGCGAGCGTCTACCAGAAGTGCCGCGTCGAGAGAATCTGCAAGGAGCTGGGTCTGGAGTGCATCTCGCCCCTGTGGGGGGCAGATCCGGAGGAGTATCTGAGGAGGCTTGTGAAGGACGGGTTCGTAGCGATGGTGGTCAGCGTGTCGGCGCTCGGGCTCGACCGGAGATGGCTCGGACGCATCCTTGACTACGCGGCGATTGACGAACTGGTCGCCCTGAGCAGGAGATTCAGGTTTCATCCGGGCCTAGAAGGCGGCGAAGGCGAGACCTTCGTGTTGGACTGTCCCATGTTCAGGGCCACAGTGGAAGTGAAAAGGGCGGAGACCCACTGGAAAGGCGATTCCGGCACTCACGAGATCCTCGACGCCAGGCTGGTGCCGAAGCCTGTTGCTAACTCAGGGGCAGGGGAAGCGCCGTTCCGAGGTCGAGATTGACTCACTCCGTTTGCCCAGGCCCTATGAGCTGGACGACCAGCGTCTGACCTGGGACTGTGAAGATCATTTCGCTAGAATTAAACACAACAAAGCCTATATTCACAAACAGTTTCGAAACATTGCTCTAGATGAAGGGATTCGGAAGAGCCGTCTGAGTTCCACGATGAAGATTAAACCAAAGATAGAGCACTGACAGTCTGCGCGTTTGGTTCAAGATTTCTCTGCAACGTCAATGTCGTCAAAAATGGACAGGATAGGCTCCAATTCCGCATCTGATGTGTCGGCAAGAGGGCGACTCTTGCCTATGGCCTGATACAGAAGATAGACTCCTACCAAGGACATTCCAAGGGAGTCGAGGATATTGGGGAAGGCTGAGAAGAAGACCCAGTGGTCGAAATACCTGGCGAAGCCGATGGCCCACGCGAAGGCACTGATGCCGAGGACGAATGCCAGAGGCCTCTTGACGTATGCGAACTTCATCCCCACTACGCCCCATCATTCTTCATGCCGAAGGTTGCCGTCAATCTTGGCAGTTCCACATCGTCACTCACCTGAGGATGATGATCAGGATTGAAAGCTCTATGCCGTTCATACTCTCCCGCTCCCTGAATTCTTCCACACCCTTCTGCGCAAATCCATACATCGGAATCCCTCAACTCGTCGTCGATGGACGGCAGCCGTGATGAGGGCAGCCACCACGAGGGCTGCAGATTCAGAGAATTCAGCCTCTCTGCGAGTCTTCTACTTTCTTTCAATACCCTTACTCTCGCTTCTCCCAACACTTCATCCGTCTTCTCGTCTGGATCGGCTGGGCTATCGTCCTCGATTGAATCACAAATGTTGAACGCACTCTTCTCAATCTTGTCAACGGCATCGTAGAAGTCTCGCACCATGGTGTCAAATTCCGTTTGATACTTGTCCACGTTGTCATGAATGCTGTCGCTCAGGTCACGAGCTTCGATGTGAGTGTCATATTCTGTCTCTAAGTAGACCAGACAATCGTTTAGACCGCGCATTGCCGCTGAAGAGAGGCAAACCAATCCATATTGTCGATCTAGATTGTCTTATTTACCTTACTGGAATGCGAGCCCACCTGACGGGAAATCGTAGGTAGTCCTAGCCAAACTAGTCAGGCTTAAACCAAGGATAGAGCACCGCAGCATTCCCGGTGCAATAGTTGTAGTCACGACTAGGTTTAGACTGACCCGATGGTCTGTCTGCGTCTCCCGGGCGCCATCCTGGAGTCAGCTTCACGCGTCCGTTCCAGGACCTGGTTTCTCAACTGCCGCATGCCGTCGCCCCGAGTCGCCGACGTCCTGACCGAGGCGAGTCCCCCGAGGAGGCCCTCCAGTCCCGTGGTCGTCACTCCATGAGGGACGAGGTCTATCTTGTTGAACACAAGAAGAATCTTCTTTGGGTCGACCCCGAGCTGGTCGAGGGTATCCCTACAACTCCCAAGCTTCACTCCGATGCTTTCCGGGCTTTCGCTTGCGTCGACAATCAGGAGGACAAGGTCGGCGTAGGTCAACTCCTCGAGGGTCGACTTGAACGAATCGACTAGATATGTCGGGAGTCTCGAGATGAACCCCACAGTGTCAGACAGCATCACCTTCCTCTTCGAGCCGGGCAAGGATACGGCGCGGGTCGTCGTGGCGAGAGTGGTGAAGAGTTTCGGGGACTCTTCCTTAGACTCGGAAGCCAGCTTGTTGAAGAGCGTCGTCTTCCCACTGCTGGTGTAGCCTGCGAGCGACACCAGAGGCTCGTTGAGCTTCATGCGCTCCCTCCTCTGGACCGCCCTGTTCATCTCGGCCCTGGCGAGCTTTTCCCTGACCGTCGCCATCCTGCGCTTCAGGGCCTTGAACTTGACGTCCACGGCCAGTTCCCCCGTCCCCATGAATCCGGCCCTCTCGCCCGAGGCGGAATTGCGCACGACGTCCTTCGTCCTTGGCAGTTCATAGCGCAGCTCTGCGAGCTGGACTTGGAGCTTAGCCTGAGTGGTCGCGGCGCGCAGAGCGAAGATATTGAGGATCAACCTTTCGCGGTCGATCACCTCGACATGAGTCACCTTCGCCAGGTTGTTTGCCTGCGAAGATGTGATGCTCTCGTCTACGATTAACGTGTCAGAGTCGTTGCCACTCACGATTTCGGTAAGCTCCTCAGCCTTGCCCACCCCGACCCCGTACCCCGACTTGACGATTTGCTTGAGGCAAATCACCTCCTCGACAGAGTAGCCGGCGGCCTTGGCCAGTTCCTGGATCTCTTGCTTCGCGAATTCATCAGTGTAGGTGACTATCGTGGCCTTCGTTGACGTCTCAACTCCTCTGCCTCAGGGAGCCCACTAATCCTGAGGGGTGTGTCATCTGCGACCCGGTCAAGCCTATCTGAAACCCAGTCCGGAAGAATCCATCCTACTAACGCAACTCTCGCACTTGAGCCCACGGGGGGTCCTGTAGAGGGGCCCGGGGGCGCCGCACTCGGGGCAGGCCTTCGGTGGCTTTTGCTGCTGTTGGACAGACTCTGTCATAGAAGCTACCGTCTCCGTGATCTTCGCCGGAGCATCTCTTGATTGTCGATTTGGACGCAGACTGGACAGACGAGATGGTCGCCCGTGCCTTCTGGCTGAAGCCTGATTCGGTGGGTTACGCACAGCTGTGGTACTGTTTGGCTCACGGTGTACTTGTTTATCCGTCCCTAATAAGGGCGTTCCGCGCCCATTCATTGGGCTTGCCTGGATTTCATCCTGGAGCCAGCAGGAAGCGTCCATGACAGTACGCTCGAAGGGGTCCTCGCTTCATCTAGGGGTTCACGAACGGAGTCCCTAGGGGGGTTGGCACCTCGTCCGGGAAAGGCCTTCCACAAGAGCATCTGGGCGGGCTGAGCGATCTTCCGGCCACACACATTTCCTTCTACCTTATACGTAGGAGCGCCCTCACCGTATCTCGAGTAGTCTTGAGAGAGTCCTCCAAGACGGAGAGAATGCAGCTTCCGCCCGACACTTTCGAAGGATGGTTGAGAACCCAACACATACGTCACCCGGCGGGTGCACTTGAGGCGACGCCTGCGAAAGACCCATACGAGACATGGCTAGGACTCCGGGTCGAGAAGCTAAGGACGAAGACCGCGGGCAAGAATTAGCTTGTCTGGGGGCTGCGGTCGGTTCCGCATGCATTTCACTGAGTCATCTGGAACATTAGAGGAAGAACACTAGCCGCTGCCCTTCACGCGCATGATCTTGGTCTTGCCCAACATTGTCCAGTATTCGACCTCAGTCCCGGGCCCAAGGGTTCCATTCAGCTCGGCCATCTCCTCCGCGGAGGGCTTCGGTGTCTCGAAGACCTCGAACGTCTCGAGGTCCATCACTTGCACAGCCTTGTCCATGACCGAAGTTATCTGACCCGAACGCTTGTCGATCATCGGGATGTCGACCCTCGACTCGGCAGGCGAGACGTAGCTCTTCTTCGACCCGGTCGTTATCGATATCGCCACCAGCCTGACCTTTGCACTTCCGTGCTTTCCAGGTTTGAAGTGCTCGCGGCTGACAACCTTGCACGGCTCTCCCTCCAGGATGATGTAGCTTCCTTCCTTGACGCTTCCCAGTTCGGCCGGTCTGCTCAAAGCCTAGTCGCGTCTTGCCTCGTGGTGGAAACTAAATAAACGTCTCACTCTCAGACCCGTAAGAACGGAAGAATCAATGAAGTCGTGTGATGCATCCGGATTGACCAGCCACGTCCTCCAGAAATGATTGATTGATGGTTCCCCCACTTGCCTGAGCCTGCATATGTCCTCGATTCCACCGCGTTCTACGCGGGAATCCCCTACCAGGGGAGTGGTCGCTACTTCACTACCTACCTTGTCCTCGAAGAAGTCAAGCATCACAACGTGGGTTCGTCCTTCCTCCACTCAAGGGTCCACGTGACTGAGCCTTCGCTCGACTCGGTCAATAGGGTCAAGACGACTGCCATGAAGACGGGTGACATCGGGGCGCTCTCCCAAACTGACATGTCCTTACTCGCCCTCGCGCTTGACCTCTCTCAGACTGAAGGAGGCGTCAGCCTCGTCTCGGACGACTTCGCAGTCAGGAACGTGGCAAACGTGCTCTCCATCCCACTAGCACAGACCTCGATTAAGGGCGGTGCATGGAAGAACATCGCGTGGAAGATCTACTGTCGGGGATGCGGGAAGGAGTACACCAACCCGAAGCTGACCGTCTGTCCCATCTGTGGAACAGAGTTGGCTCGCAAGCCTTCGAGTGGTTGAGGCCCGGCCCGCTCATCCGAATGTCGAGGTGACTCTGCCGGACAAGGGATTGGGAGCTATACCCATACTTATTAGGGAGCTATTAGGGAGATATATCCAACTGGTTGTAGAGGCTAGACAAAATGAATCCAATTCGTACGACGGTTCTCCAAGTTTCAGACAGATGTCCCCAATGTGGCAGACGGACGCTCGTTGACGACGCCCACGTGGGAGAGCTTGCGTGCCACACCTGTGGTTTCGTGGTCAGTGAGCACGCCGTCGACCAAGGTCCGGAGTGGAGGTCGCTCGGAGATGACAAAGAGACGGACAGGGCTAGGGCGGGTTCGCCGACCTCGATAACCCGCAGGGACATGGGCCTCTCCACGATGATTGGCAGGTCCAACAGGGACGCCTCGGGCAGGTCCTTTGCCTCCCCAATGCGCAGCGCGATGGAGAGGCTTAGGAAGTGGGACAACAGGGCCCCTGCTTTCGGTTCCTCCGAGAAGAACCTCAGCGTCGCATTACGCGAGCTTGACAAGATGAGTGACAAACTCGGGGTCTCACAGGCCGTCAAGGAACGCGCAGCCTACATCTACAGGAAGGCGCTCGAGAGGGGGCTTCTTAGGGGACGCTCCATCGTCGGGATTGCGGCGGCTTCCCTATACGCGGCCTTCCGCGACACGGAGACGCCTAGGACACTCAAGGACATAGCTGTCGTCGAGAACCTGAACAGGAAGGCCGTCGCTAGAGATTACCGCATCCTCCTCAGGGAAATGGACCTCAGCATGCCGGTGGCAGACGCCGCGAAGAACGTCACGAGGATTGCTTCCAAGGTTGGCCTCTCGGAAAAGGCGGCCCGCAAGGCCGTCGAGATCGTCAGGATGACCGAAGAGAAGGAGGTCTCGGCAGGCAAGTCGCCGATGGGGCTCGCAGCGAGCGCTCTCTACCTTGCGAGTGTTATCGAAGGCGAGGTCAAGACCCAGAAGGAGATCGCCGAGGCCGCAGGCGTCACAGAGGTTACAGTCAGGAACAGGTACAAGGGCCTCAGGGCTGACTTCGGCAATTCCCTTGGACTCGACGCAAAGCCTTAGATTATCGTGCAGTAGGGAAAAGTGGACCGGGGGGGAATTGAACCCCCGACCTTGGGACCCGAAGGGTTCTCCCGCGTGCGAGGCGGGCGTTCGTACCGCTGAACTACCGGCCCTACATTTCGGGCTCGACCCTTTTCATGTATAAGGGTTCTTGGCTTCCGCATCCGCTTGAGGGGGCAGAAACCCTTTTCCAAGACGCCAGGAGACGCTGAATCAGAGATGCCCAAGACAGACTTGGACGACAGGCTCCTCTGGCTAGCGAGCGAGAAGGAGATTCGGAACGCTGAGACGACGGACTCCTACTTCCTCCAGACCAAAAGGGTTCTGCGGAAGAACCACATCGACTCGCGAGTCGTGATGGAGGTCTACGCCAGGGGCGTCCCCTATCCAGACAACTGGGGCCTCGTCAGCGGCGTCTATGAGGTCGCGAAGCTCCTCGAGGGCCTCCCGGTCAACGTCTGGGCCTTCGACGAGGGCGACGTCTTTGTCGCTGATGGCTCAAAGGCGATCTACGAGCCGCTCATGGTCATCGAGGGAAGGTACGTCGATTTCGTCGAATACGAGAACCCCATCCTCGGGCTGCTCTCTTCATCCACGAGCGTCTCGACGAGGGCCGCGAAGCTCAGGCTGGCTGCGGCTTCGAAGCTCCTGATCAGCTTCGGAACGCGTCGGGTCCATCCTGCCCTCGCCCCTATGGTGGAAAGGGCCTGCTACCTCGCAGGATTCGACGGAGTCTCGAACGTTCTTGCCGCAAAGATGCTGAAGCTCGAGCCGTCGGGAACGATGCCCCACTCACTGGTGCAGATCCTCGGCAGTCAGGAGAAGGCTTGGCGCCTCTTCGATGAGACCATACCGAAGAGTGTCTCGCGCGTGGCGCTGGTCGACACGTTCTGGGATGAGAAGGCGGAATCAATCAGAGCCCTCGAAGTGTTGGGCTCTAGGCTCTGGGGAGTGAGGCTGGACACGCCTGCCTCGCGCAGGGGCGACTTCCTGAAGATAGCCGAAGAGGTCAGGTGGGAACTCGATATCCGCGGCGGGAAGACGGTCAAGATCATAGCATCCGGGAGACTCGACGAAGAGTTGATTGGGAGGCTTAACGCCATCGTGGACGGATACGGGGTGGGTACAGCGGTGGCGTACCCACCGGTGATCGACCTGAGCGCGAAGATAGTCGAGGTCGCCGAGGGTCCGAGGAAGGAGTTCAGGGCAAAAAGGGGAGGACTCGGCGGACGCAAGACGACCTACCGGTCTGCCGGCTTCAGGGACTTCGTGACATTGGAGGGTTCGCCAAAGCCGAACCGCTCGATGGGTCTGCTGAAGCCCCTGCTGAAGGACGGCAGGATGGCGAGAGGCTTCGATAGCATGGACGAGATCCGCGCAAGGGTGAAGACCAGCCTGGAAGAGCTGAGGACAGCCCACCCCTCGCTGTCGTGGAGGTGACCGGTCGCGCGGATGGCGCTACTGGTAGTGGACGTGCAGAGGGACTTTTGTCCCGGAGGGGCCGTGGCGGTCGAGGATGGTGATATGGTCGTGCCAAGACTCAATATGGTCATCGGGGCGTTCACTAATGCGTCCCTTCCCATCTTCTTCACCAGGGACTGGCATCCGCCGAACCACATGTCCTTCAAGGGCCAAGGAGGGACCTGGCCTCCCCATTGTGTGAAGGAGACTCCCGGAGCCGAATTTCATCCGAAACTAGAGGTTCCTCTGGGGGCGGTCGTAGTCAGCAAGGGCACGGAAGCGGACTTGGAAGCATACTCGGGGTTTCAGGGGACCGACCTCGAGAAGCGCATCAAGGAGACCAGAGTCCATGAGGTCTTCCTCGGGGGCCTGGCCACCGACTACTGCGTCAAAGAGACCGCCCTAGACGCGCTCGATGCGGGGCTAAAGGTGAAGGTCCTCGAGGATTGCATCAGGGGAGTCAACTTGCGCGGGAACGATTCGGAGCTCGCCCTCCGGGAGGTCGTCGCCAGAGGAGTGGCGCTGGTTACTTCATTAGATGCCGTGAGACTGGTGAGCCGCGCTAGAAGATCCCATCCGAAGCCACGTCACCCGAGGCTCGGATAGCGTCCCTGCCCCGTGTCTTCACGATGGCCAGATGATTCCCGTTCTAAGGATCAGTTGGGCTGGACGCGCAGCAGTACAGTCATCCTCTAGCGCGAATGCCGACAGAGGGTCTTGGAATCGAATTGGGTTAAGGCATCGAATACGCTCCGGTCAAGACGTCGTGATGAGCAAGAGCACGTCACCGGAATACGATACACTCGGGCAGCGGATGAAGATCACCAGAGGCGTGTTCGCCCCAACATAGATGGTCTGCGGAAGCTCTGGCATGGTCCCTGCTACTTGGAACCCGGGGGTGCTCACGTTGGCAGACTCCATGGTGTACTGTAGGCCCGGAGTGTTGTACGTCAGGGTGTAGTTGAAGACCTCTCCGACGCTCAGATTGAGGTTCTCAGTGTAGACCGCTATTCCGCTTGTCCTTCCAATCCAATTCACAGATAGCTTGCCTATTCTCACGCAGGATGTTGGAGTGGCCACAAAGTGAGAAATCGCGACATGCCCCCATTCGTCGACAGCCACGGCCGTGTACACTCCGGCCTCGAAGTTTACCAATACACCACCCGAGCTCCAGTATCCACTGACCTCGGCCGACCAGCTCATCGCCCTTGCAGAGCACAGATTCTGGTCAGGGTTGCACGTGATTGATGCGAAATCACTCGACGGCTGAAAGTCATAGGACCGTATGACTGGGCCGGATGATATGCATCCCGCGTCAGACTGAACTCCCGATGCCGCCGAGATGTTGGATGCGGCGTAGTAGCCTGTGAGGACGACGTAGGCGACCGGAGCCAAGGCGCTTACCAGATCAATTGGACCACACATGCCCATCACTAGGCTCTGGAGTGACCAGTTGCCCGCCACTGGCACGTTGTTCTCTGTCGGCAGTGGGTTGAACTCCGATGTCGTCAGTGAAATGTTATCGCCAGCCCGAATTGTCGAGGTGTCAATCGAGAGACCGAGTCTCAGAGCTGCCGAAGATGTGGCTACCTGTGTGTTCAACGTCAGTTCGTAGTCCAGCACGGACACAGCCATGATCAGACACAGCCCAATCGCGAGCACCCTGATCTTAGACATCCGGGGTCATCTTATCTCACGCTTGCTCTGTTATTAGTTCTATTTTCAAGAACGGACACAGGGTTTGCCTTGCCAGCACTGTGATCATAGACAAGTCGTCAAAATGCTAGATTATTGCCTGGCACGCGAGCAATACTGTCATCATCCTGACCTTTTGGGCCAGTCCTGATCGCCCGTCGTAGCACGCTGCGTGCCAGACCGTAGAATCTTGGGTGGCTTTGATTATTTATCCATTCCCGAGTCTCCTTCGTTTCATCAGGCTTTTATCCACGGAACCACTCTCCCGCCGCATTGACCGAAGAAGAGACCGAGTTCACGAGCTGGTGGAAGGCTCTAGCAGAGGACCCGGACTACTACACCAACACCGAGCAGGGCCAAAAGGAGTTGGCCGAAATGATTCGCAAGGAGTCGGAGCGACTCCTCGAAGAGATAGGCAGGTCGGTCAAAAGGACGAAGGAGATAATCTGGCTGTCGCGCTTCTGCAGAGCCTGCGACCACTACAGAGAGGAGGGTCGCAGGATGAACTGCGACCGCTGGAAGGTCCGCATAGTGAAGCCATTCCACGGCCGCCCAATCTGGGCCAGCATCCCTTCCCGGAAAGGAGACGGTGAGAAGGAGCTGGTCGTGGAGAGCATAGACTGGGACGCGAAGTGGAAGGAGATCTCTGAGAGGGTCATCGAAATGTCCATTGACATGGTGAACGGCGGCTTCCCCTACTTCTGCTACAAGAGCAAGTAAGGACGAGATGTCAGTCCTGTAGGGGCAACATTCCATCCTACTGTAGTGCGAAGACATTCGCGAAAGCGTCGGGCGTGTTCTCTTGGCCAGCGAGGAACACCCGTTGCATGCCCAGCAGAAATATCTGAACTAATCGACAACGGCGGCATCTAGTTGCCTCAATGGCCGTGCTGATCTTCGGACTAGATTGTAAGGAATACGAGCACGAGTAATATTATGATGACAACTAACAAGATTGCCACGATGTGGGCAGCACCCCGTCTTCGGGTCAGGAGCTTGCCTGGCGCGTCAATTGGAGCCGCTTTCAGCTCCAGGTATTGGTGAGTCTGGAGGGCTTCAGTGGAAGGTTCTCCTATGGGATGAACGAGACTCACCCATCGAAGGAGTCGTAAGACGAGCCGGAAGCTAAGCGCCTTAGCCATGCTAACAGCAAGTTAACGGAGCTGCAGACTGATCAATAACGCTGGATTCCTCTAGGACTGCGTTCGAGACGGCGACTCTGCAAAGTCTAATTCTTATATCGTAATGGAATGCGCCCGAGATTACCTGGCCGCGGTGGTGTAGTCGCGTGGCGGAAGCCATCGGCACAATTTGGTCAACATAGGAGGCTGTGGAGCGCCGCGCAGTCACCTTTAGATCGTGGGTTCAAATCCCACCCGCGGCCCACCTTTGTAGGTTCAAGACAGTGTCCTTAATCTACAATGCAAGGTTGTGGCAAGTCGATGCCCAAAGGTGGACGAATCGCCAAACTGAAGGCAAGAGTGGAGGTCTACGAGACAGAGTATGATGAGGCGCTCGGTTACCTCCGAACCAATGCAGAGACCAAGGGGATGGGGGAACAAGCCCGATGGTTTGCCACCCTCACGAAGTTCCCTGACATCAGCGACAGGCTAGTGAGGGCCTACCGAGAGTATGCTCAAGAGCTAGAGAAGTTGATGCAGGGCAAACGCCGTATGTTGAGGAAGAGCTATAGCTGAATCACTTCTGTCAGATTGAACGGTGATGCTGGTTGCTTGAAGGAAAGAATATGAACTTAAGAGTGATGGAGAAGGAGGACTTGCCTAAGCTTGCTGAATGGCTCAACGAACCAGAATTCCTTGGTGAGTACCAAGGTCTACATCAGGCATCCAGAACAGAAACAGAGAAGATGCTTGAGAGTCCCCTTGAGTTGAAGCCATTCTTCATAGAGAAGAAAGACGGAACCAAGATAGGTTTCATAGTGTATTTCTACGTTCTGCACGTCGCGGGCAAACAACTGGAAATTGGCTACAGTCTGGCACCAAACGAGAGGGGTAAAGACTACTGCACTGAAGCTGTCAACCTTATGGTGGATTACCTGTTTCTCTCCAAAGAGAACATGCGCATTCAAGCCCAGACTAGCTCGAAGAACATTGCCTCTCAGAGGGTCTTAGAGAAAGCTGGCTTCAAGAAGGAGGGAACACTCCGCAAGAGCTTCTTCATGAGAGGAAGATGCGTTGATGCTCTCCTCTACAGTATTCTCAGAGAAGAATGGAAAGAACCAAAGATGCTAACAAAGACCACCTGAGGCGCATCCATTACCTTACTCTTGTATGTGTTCGAATCCAACACCATCAAAATCACTGGTCACCGTTCAACCCACTGCCTGTTTTTGCGTTGAGAGAAGAAGAGCATTATTCTGCGGGTTCTTTCATCAAGACGTAGAGAGACTTTCCTTCCGAAACCGAGCCTTTGCCAGTTGAACACAAGTGTGTTCGGGTTGACTCGACATTTCTCTGCGATGGCAGCTATCGTCCCCCAAGTCACAACTCCATCTTTGCTTTCTACCCAGAACTTGAATGCCTCACCTAGCGCATCGAGGATAATCTCTTTCTGTTCGTCAGTCAGAGTCTTGGTAGGTGTGATGTCAGAGTCTCTTTCTTGAGTCATGCCAGACGGCCTCCCAAGCATGCCACTGGAATTGGCGTTGTTTCGTAATTCATTACGCCTTCTGCCTTCTGCCAAGAACGTCTCCCGTTCCTTCTGGGAAGGACTCACACCTGTGCGTAAAGGATTTCTTTTCTTCATTTGAAGTCGCCGTTCCATTCCGGACTCCGCATATTTAGCCCGTATAGACCAAGAAACAGAATTCTGGAAGATTAAGATTGATATAGACAGCCCACAACCGTGGAGCATTCACGCCTGCACCCTGCCACTAGTTTCCAACACCACCAAAATCGTTGGTTCAAATCCGGCTGACCCCACCAATGAATGCAACAGAACCCGGCACTCTCGTGAAAAACTGAAAAAGGGGAACGCTGTTTTACGAAACTCATGAGCAGGGGGTCATATTCGGGATCATCATGGTTCTCATCGTCGTTCTTGTCTTCATTCTCTTGTATGATGGGTTCTTCGTTCACCCTCCTCCGACTTAGCTAACAAAACCAACCGAAGGTTTACAGCCCTCGGGAGACGGTCAATCAACCGCAGACTTTACAGAACCCGCTAGAAGTAGTGTGCGCTCGTCACGTAAGAAAGTGGCTGTTGTATCCATGCATGCGACGGGGAGGACGGGCGCACGGAAACATCGCCGACGTGAATTGTATATAACGACAACGTGCACATCCGATGTATTTCACATCCAAGGGTGTCCCGAGGATTTAGCAGAACCCGTCGGCAATCAGATACTAGACACCCCTTGGAGCCTGCTTGACAGAGTCTCCATCAACCGATTTTCTACAGCGCCCTGATTACGGTCAATCAACCGCAGACTTTACAGAACCTAAAATCGCTTAACCTAAGTAGAGAGGATAGTCCAGCCTATCAGAGGCCATTCTCTTGTCAAAACCTTCCATGGGTGAGCGCAAGACCCGTCTCAAGACAATCAGACTCTCAGAATCGCTGGTGAGTTCTCTTGAGAAGGAAGCCGCCGATGAAGGAATATCCGTCAACGCAGATATCAACTCAATCCTTGGTAGGCATTTTGGCTGGGACAAGAAAGCAAGGGAGTTCGGATTCGT
>Ga0208037_1000103_pt1 | contig 62536 bp, 56 predicted proteins | sample June2015DPH_13_1_3_FD_184710 | JGI IMG/M metagenome (GOLD analysis project Ga0208037, IMG submission 184710) | Peatland microbial communities from SPRUCE experiment site at the Marcell Experimental Forest, Minnesota, USA - June2015DPH_13_100... | ecosystem: Environmental > Terrestrial > Soil >...
GCAACGGAAAAGTTGGCGGGCGCGCTTTGCGCGGGCTTGTAGGGCGCGTTGAGGGGCACGTATCGAACGGACACGACGTGCGCGCCGGCCGGGATGTTAATGATTGGGAGCGTATACGCGTATGACCCGTTCGCGGCCGTCGGTACGGTTGCGATCGTCCGATTGTCGACGTGCACGTCCACCGTGACGTTGGACACCCCCGTTTGAGCGCTCTTGAGGCCGCCCGCGAGCACGAGCGTGTCGCCATAGATCGCGTTGTTTGCGCTCTCGGTGAGCGTTAGGGTCGGGGTCACGAAGACCACCGCCGTGACGTTAGCGACGCGGCCGTTCACCTGCGCGGCATACGCGTTCAAGAGCGCCGTGGCATTGCCGTACTGCTCGAGTTTGAGTCCGTTTTGAGCGGCAATAGCGTAGATATCTGCGTTCTGCCCGTTTATGGTCCCCCCGAGCCCCGTAAGGGCGTCGCCGAGCGCCTTCATCTCGAGCGTGTTTTCGATAGAGGCGTTGCCCAGCGGGACAGCCGCGAGAAGTCCGGATTCATTAGCGCTCAATGCGTTGAATCGTTGCGCATCGGCGATGAGAAGCGTGAAAGAGCTTTGTGACGCGTGCATGGCATCGATGGCCGGGCTCTCCTGCCCGACGTTCGCCGATGAGGTGATCTGGTCGATTGTGCTGCTGTAGTGAGCAAGCAGCGCGCTCGCGTTGGAGAAGTTGCCTGTGGTGACGTTCGCGAGGATACCGTTCGCATCAGCCGCGAGAGAGGCAAAGAGCGGCAGCTGAGTGGGAAAGTCAAATTCGCCGCTCGGCGGATTGAGTTCAGTATGTGAGGGGAAGCTCTGTGCCAACGCGCATGGTGTTGCAAAGACGAGCAAAACGACTGAGAGAAAGCATAAAACCTGAGCTTCTCGTCTGAAACCGCGCATCTGTCACCTGATGAGTAAAAAAAGACCACTGACAATCCAGCGATTAGTATCGTCAAAGCAGTATAAAAAAGCTCGTTTGTGCGCGTCTAAGAACAAACAAACCCCGCACTCAGTTACCCCTGGGAATAGCGAAAGGATTAAACGACTCTGCGACAGAGGAGACAGTGCACGCATCGTGTGTGTGCGTTGAAAACCAACGCCGCAGGGCCGGCGGCATCGGCTTTGTCCCGCTTGCCTCCGACCACGGTTGACTGTTCGATAAGAGATGTGTCGCATACACGATTGCGCTTAGGTTGTGGAAGCTACTCTTGATCAAAACCACGACCCTTGCGCAATGACTGTAAGGCCGTTGCTGAAATAGCTTGACTTCCACGCTTCATTTTAGCCGCAAGAATACCAATGAGGGGCGGAGCCAACTCGATGATTCACTGACGAACCGCCTGTTACCAAACGGCGTCTGTGAGCGCCGCGCGCTTTGGCATCTTTTGGCTGCAACGAGACCATTCAAAAAGAGGGACAGAAGAAAAGCGAGGTGCCGAACAGCGTGCCCCCCATACGCTTTCCCAAGTCAGAGAGCTATGAAAGAAGCACGCTTGAAGGCTGAAAAGCGTTGTTAACAAAAGTAGTCTCAAAGGAGTGCCCTTCTCGCTTCTTCCACTCGGCGGCGCTACCGTAGTATAACCACTGCCCTTTGGTAGAGTATAATGAAAAACACTACAACGCAGATCACGATAAATACGACGAGATTCCTTCGCCAAGAAGCGTGGAGGAAAGCGGGTTGGGTCAATTCGACTAGCGCAAGGAATTCAATGATTATGAGAACAAGAAAAATCTCAAGCGCGTGGATGTTCAATAACACCAAAATAGAGATGGTAATAAAGATCAGTACTAGCAGCCCATAGACAAAGCGCTGCGTCTGATTGATGATCATAGTATCCTATTTGAGATCTCGCTACATCGTGCTGGACGTGATGTTAGATAAAAGTGCCTCTTTTGAGGAGGTGGCCTGCTTGACGTTCCGTAAGACACGGAAACGGTTGCAGCTGAAACGGGATATACGCAAGGCACGTGCGAGCCTTTTCAACCACGCACAGGTTGTCATTTGAAGTCTCACGTAGAGCTATTTTTATATTCAAGCCGGCGCGCCTTTAGGATTGGACATTTACAGCGACGAGCAGCCCGATTGGTTAGGGCGAAATATCTGACACTGCGTCCGCCGTAGCTTCGTCGTGCGAATGTATCGCTTCTTTTAAGGAGTTTACCGAATCTGGAATATCATGCTTCCAAGCGCCGATTGTGATCATCGACGATTTTTCATGAAGCCATGCCCTACGGGGAGGCAGGGTTGGTATTGTGCGGAATGATTAACAGAACTCGTATATCCAATCAAAGCGATTTTTTTCTAACAAGACAATAAGCTAATGTGTTTCCTCAAATCCGCCTTTGACTCGACTAGAAGCAACCAAATATTTGCCTACGAAGTCTATCTGCCGCGGTGATAAGCTGACGAGCAGCCAAAAACTACTCCTTTACGCTATATTCACGACAAAAGACACGTCATCGACCGCGATTTACGCGTGTTATGATAAGGTTATCAGCGACGGCACGAACGGATCCAAGTTAACGACAAAATGGCTGTCGTAGCACAAATATCTCGCGCTATGTCATTAAGGGAGACGCACGTCACTTACCCTTCACAGCCCAATCTTTTGATACTGTGTTGATGATAAACGTACTCGAGCACACTGATGATTTGAGTGCTTTGCAAGAGGCGTATCGGGTCTGTCGGAAAAATGTCGTTTTTTCTGTTCCCCACGAAAAGGAGGAGGAGCTCGGGCACTACAATATTACCTATCATCCTTATGTTGATCCAACACATTTGCGCTATTACACTATGGAACGGGTAACCGCCACGTTTGCCGATGCCGGATTCACAATGGACGAAATCTGCTTTGACGGTCCTATCAACTCACTGGGGCTGTTCTTACGGGCCTTACATCTCCCGCGTCTTCTTAGTATTGGAGTTGGAATTACGGTTAATAGAATTCCGGGAATCAAGAAATACTATATGAATATCGAAGGGGTAGCATCAAGAGACGCAACTTTCCGGGTGAGCCTTAATCCTAATTTTGAAAAATAGAGAAGAAAATGAGAGTTACAATTGCTGTTTGACGGCAATTAAAAGGGCGTAATTATTCATATTCACGACATTTTTTTTACGAAGCGAATATCCCAGAGAGTGGCTGTTTGATCACCGTGTTGGAATGAGCAATATCTTGTCCAAGCATTTCTGTTGTTTAAAGATAGTTTTGAGGTGTTGTGGGCGGGAAGTTACATGCACTTAAACAATCCTGATGCACTAGAAAAGGCATTCAGTTCCTACTCAAGGGACAAATCCGGTCCCTGTAGTTTTGGATTAAGAAAACAAGATAGATAAACTCTCGGCACAAGCGAAGCGCTCAGAGATTATTTTCGCCAATTCAGGAGCTCGAGCCGCTCCTTTTCCAATGACAGCCCAAAGACATTTGTATTGATTGGTATGCAACGGGTGAAAAATGCAATGTGTCTGCCAATCTCCATCGACGGACGACGTTCGTTCGATCCGGAGCAGATGCAACAGAACGGGTTCTGGTTCTCATATCTAGGCATTGGAGCAGCAAAAAACGCGCAAAGATGTATCAGGCCGAAATCTACTTTAATTAATTGCGAAATCTACTTTAATTAATTGACCTAACAACTATTTGTTATGACCGAAATTGTTGATTCAGAAGGGAAATTAGTTGCCATTGTAATCGCTTCTGAATATAAAAACAATGGCATTGAGTTCTTTACGCCTGGGGATTTTTCACAGCAACTTGCTTGTATGTGCCACCCCAAAGACAAAATAATACCCCCTCATAAACATAAAATTCACACTCGCCAAGTGCACTTGACTCAAGAGGTCTTGTTACTTCGGAGCGGCAAAGTCAAAACTGATCTATACGATGAAGATGACAGCTACATCGCTAGCGTCGTCCTAAACACGGGCGATGTGATCATGCTCGTTTCAGGCGGACATAGTTTTACTATGCTTGAGCCTTCTGAACTAATTGAAGTAAAACAGGGGCCCTACATGGGAGATCTTGACAAAGTATCTTTGACTCCAAAAAAGGGGAGTGTGTAGGTTAGAGCTGTGGCAGTACGCAGGCCTATACCTGTCAATGAACCTAAATTAGACGGCCGCGAGAGCGAGTACCTCCTTAAATGCATCACGAGTGGCTGGATATCATCAGAAGGTCCTTTTGTTGGCGATTTTGAAAGACTTTTTTCGAGCTATGTTGGAGGTCAATACGGCACTGCGGTATGTAATGGAACTGCCGCTCTTGAGACCGCGCTGTTCGCGCTTGGTATCCAAAGCGGGGACGAAATCATAATGCCCTCATTTACGATAATATCTTGCGCCGTTGCAGCTCTACGGCTCGGGGCAAAACCAGTTTTTGTTGATATCAATCGCGAAACGTGGAACATGGATACCTCGCAAGTTGAGTCAAAAGTTACATCAAAAACCAAGGCCATCATGCCAGTTCATATCTTTGGACACCCCGTCGATATGGATCCACTTTTTGATATTGCTGATGCCTACAAGCTAAAAATAATAGAAGATGCGGCAGAAGCACACGGTGCCCAATACTTAAGCAAGACAAACACACATACGTGGCTTAAGTGTGGGGCTATGGGCGATGTGGCGTGTTTTTCCTTCTACGCAAATAAAATTATTACAACCGGCGAGGGGGGCATGGTCGTAACCAACGATCCTGCAATTGCAAAGCGGGCAGCTTCTTACAGGAACCTCTGCTTCAAACCTGAACGGCGATTTTACCATACAGAGCTCTGCTACAACTTTCGCATGACGAACCTGCAGGCGGCAGTAGGTTTGGCACAATTAGAGCGCATTGAAGAGTTCATAGCTATAAAACGATCATTAGGCGAATATTACCGAGATAAATTATCACGCGTGCCAGGCATACGCTTTCAAGTAGAAAAACCGTATGCGAAATGCGTCTATTGGATGTACGCAATTGAGATTGATGAAGCAACAGAGTTGACGGCAGACTTGGTGCTGCAAAGATTGGGTCAATACGGAATCGGTGCACGGCCATTTTTTATGGGGCTGCACGCACAGCCTATTCTTCAGGAGCTTGGAGTGACAACTGGTGAGCATTTCCCGCATACGGACAAGGCCTACAAGCAGGGACTTTATTTGCCATCCGGTTTAACGTTGACTAGAACCCAAATAGACGTCGTATCTGAAGCTATGCAAGAAATAATGGCGAACAATTAACCGTGACACCTTTTGGCAATTATTCGAATTACTACGATTTGATCTACGGTCAGAAAGATTACCGAGCTGAAGTGTCCTATCTCATAGAGCTCATCGACAAGTACCCCGGCCGCCACGTGAAATCGATCCTCGATCTCGGATGTGGAACTTGTGGACACGCATTCTTGTTGGCTGAGCGCGGGTATGAAGTAACAGGGGTAGATAGATCGGAGTCTATGCTTGCCATAGCCCGTAATAAGGGGGAGAGATCACAAGCTCAACTGGAGTTCATTAATGGGGACATCCGAAATGTACGTTTAGAGAAAAAATTCGACGCAGTTATTTCTATGTTTGCCGTCATGGGGTATCAAACGACCAATGACGATTTTGAGAGAACGCTGCGCAATTCATCCAAGTATCTTAAAAAAAATGGGCTACTAGTTTTTGACGTATGGTTTGGTCCTGCAGTTATCGCACAAAAACCCACAGATAGGATGTTATCCATAGACCACTATGGCGATAAAATAATCAGATTCAGTCATCCAGAACTCGATATCATGCACCATAGAGTGGTAGTGCACTATACCGTATTACGAATTAAAAAGGATGTATGCGTTGATTGTGTCAACGAAGAGCACGTGATGCGTTTCTTTTTCCCTTTGGAACTTGAGTATTTCTTGCAAACCACCGGCTATCGGCTCCTTGCGATCGTGCCATTTATGGAAAAGGAAAGAACTCCGACTGAATGTGATTGGAACGTCACGGTGATCGCCCGACGATCATGATAATGCTATGTATATCTTCGCATAGATTTACCTCTATAGCCGTGCGACTGACAGAGCTGACGCCGTATATTAAATTTCACAACGTTAAAGTTCGATAAATGATGCCGAATAGAGAAAAAGAGAAGAAAATACTCCTTTTTAACTTAAGCCTGAGGTTGATCGGGGGTGCGGAGAAGGTCTTGTTGGAAGAAGCCAAATATTTTGAGTCACAACGCATCCAAACATATGTTTTAACGTTCACGTTTAATAATGACGTTCTGTTTCACAACGTATATGACTCATATATCGAACAAATCGGTATCACCAAAGATAATAAAAACGTAGTGGCACGCGCGGTGGAATTTTTAAGAAAAAGCTACGCACTGCGACGACGCATCCGCCAGATTCAACCAGATGCAATACTTGGTTCAAACATTTGGGATTGCATTATTTTGTATTTTGCAACTTTGTTTACCCCCTTTACGTATTCAACTCATGTCCACGGCACTATTTTTTGGCTCCCATATGACCTAAAGTACGCAAGAATCCATCGAGGCGTGTTTGCCGAGATCAGGACATCCGTGAAAGGCCATCAAGAGTTTATTCCAATAGACGCTCCCAAATCCAATTTGCTGCGTAAGACTCAAAACGAGTTTTTAGCCGTGCTCGTCTGGATAGCGGTAAGGAAGGCTAAAAAAATATTTGTCTTATCAAATCAAATGAAGTGGGAAGTCTATAAGCTCTATGCGAAACAGGCTGTAGTCTTGAGAGGTGCTTTTTCAGAAAAAATGCTCACTTACACCCCACACCATAACCTCAAACAGGATTTGGAGATTGATGGAAGGGTGATATTAAACGTCAATCGATTAGAATTTCGAAAAAGAGTTGATCTCCTCATTAACTCATTCAAGCTGATTTGCAGTAAATATGAGGATGTCTGGTTAGTGATCGCTGGGCTAGGATGGGATGGGGAGAAGCTCAAGAAACTTGCACACGAATTAGGCATTGAAAATCGCGTTAAATTCATTGGCGCAGTCGATGAGCATTATAAGTGGGATTGTATCGCCTCGTGCGATGTGTTTGCACACCCAATGTGGGCAGATTTTGCGATAGCAGCATTCGAACCGTTAGCGCTGCAAAAAAAGGTGGTGTGGAGCTCTGACGTAGAGGTAGATGATAAGCTAGCTAAAAACAGGCATATTTTCCGTGCTGATTCCAATCCAATTGATTTCGCTAAAGCTTTAGAGCAGGCGCTGAATACGACTGTTGACGAAATAAACGACGTCTCTGAATATACGTGGGAAACTTATTGCGGCCGCGTCTTAGATGAACTTTGTCGATGAATACTCAGTAAATGATTTGACATAAATCATCGCACGGACAGGTAAAACTGGGGAATGAACGCTTAACAGACACCTGATACCAGGCTTGCGAGTGCGAAACGTCGATGTGAAAGTATTGCACCATTTTGCATTAAACCGACCAAACACAAAGTTTTTTTGTGCAGTCTGCTGTTGAAGCGTGTGATAAAAGAGGAGCCGATCTCTCTCATACGCAATGTAGATAACCTCGGACCGTTTCTCTTTCGGCACCGGAACCTACGAGCCAAAAAAGTGCTCACCGTTTGCGATATTTCATCGGTTATGCTGCCGTCACTTTATGAAAGGTTTGGACTACCACCTCTTAAAGTTATAGCGTGCAACGGTCCGGTCTTGCTCTCAGACACAAGTTCGGTGAGAGAAGTTGCGGGGGATGCAGAGCTATATATAGATAATCCGCTAAGCTGCGAAGATGTTTCAGAAAATATTCTCGAGATAATAAATAACCAGAGTTTGCGTGAAAGTGTAAGATCCAAGGGCTTTGAACAAGCACATAGATTCAGCTGGGAAACAACCGTTCAAAAGACCATAAACGCATACGGTTCCATTCCATAGTAAAAAGAGTAAGAACTCTTCGTGAATCTAAAGGAGTGTGCGGCGATGAAAGAAAAAGTCATATTAGCCAATACGCATTCTTTCTCTTCTTTTTTGCCTGAATTTCGAGTAAAAAAAGAAATCAACGAACTTCCTTACGGTGGGGGGTGGCACGTTCGACTCGCTCAACAGATTGCAAAGAGCACGGACAGATATGACTTAGAGTGTTGGAGCATTGAAAAGCAGTTGAAAAAAGAATTTGTAACTAAGGACGATAATATACTTTATCGATTCTTCCCCGCACAATATATCGGATCAAAGCGAATCAACCTCGGCGAGGTTTCCTGGCCATTATTGCGAGAATTGCTCATCGAAGTGAAAAAACAGAATTCGCTCATACACTTGCACTCGGCATTTACTTGGACAACTGTTTTTGCATCGCTCTACATCAAAAAAACTCCGATATTGGTTCAATGCCACGAAGATAGATCGCTCCTGCAGCTCTTTTTGGAAACTCCGGAAAGGAATAGGTACTATTATTTGGCATCTTACTTGTTAAAAGTATTCTTTTTCGAAAGAGCCTTAAAAAAACGCATCGACTGTTTCCTTGTTCTCAATAAGTCTGCTGCAAGATACTTTTCACGCTTGGTTGGAGCAGAAAAAGTTCACATCTCGACAATGGGAATCGATTTCTCTGTTTATAGGAGAATCGACAAGAACAGAGCCAGAGACGACTTAGGTTTAGATTCCGACAAGAAGTACGTATTGTGCGTCGGTGCAATGGTTCCGAGAAAAGGATTAGACTATTTGATTCGATCCATCCCAACCATAAGCGAGAAACTGCCCAATACAGAACTGCTTTTAGTTGGAGAGGGATACTGCAAAAAGCAACTTCAACTTTTAGCCCAGAAGCTACACATTCAGGATAAGATTCATTTCATTCCAGCAGTTGACTCTGAACCCAGGATTCCCGATGAGAAATTGCCGCTTTACTATAATGCAGCTGATGTGTTTGTTCTGCCGTCTCTAATTGAAGGATTAGGGGTCGTGGGGATCGAAGCTATGGCGTGCGAAACACCTTTTATCGGAACCAACGTCGAGGGAATACCAAGTCTGGTCGAGCAGTTTGAAGCAGGCTTGTTGATCCCGCCGAGGGATTCCAATGCAATTGCGAGCGCAGTAATCAAAGTTCTTGAAGACGGTGCAACGTTCAGCTCAAACAGAGAACGCGCGAAAAACTACTTTGATTGGCACAACGTGGCGAAAAAAAATATCGATGTTTATGATGTTCTTTTTGATAGATATTACGGCGCCCGCAAATAGGAACGTAGTACAGAATGATGTCTGCCGTCCTATGGAACGACAGAGTGTAAGCTGGCGACAGAGGTTGATGTTTATCTCTGGGTGAGTGGCACGTAGCGGTTTTAGCAATCCCAAATGATTAACATTCTGTGGTAAGCCATTCCAGTAGTAGATCCCAATAAAGGCTTCATTAATCAGTAATAATCCGTGAGAGACGATGCACGCAAATATTATCAACAATATATTCTTGTCTAGGTGTAATTTCAGGTGCCGTCGATTGCCATAGCTATTATTAAAAGTGGCTCCAAACATGGCTGAAAAAATGCTTTTGCTATTCTATATATAAGCTCTGCAATAGACTCTTCGTAGCGAAATTCTTATGTTCAAAAAATCGCGTAGTAGCGGCTGGTAGCGGGGCTAACAAAATGACTGTGCATTTGAATAATAGACCGGACTTCACTGATAGGAGTCAAGCAAAAGTGGTAATCTTGAGCGGGGGCTGCAGATAGAATGCCAGCCTAGCTTCAAATTCCGAAACAAATCTCTTAACTAAAAATCAAACTAGGCATCAGCCAATTTCACTGACTGTTCTGCATTTAACATGCGGCCCGTAATTAAATAATTTTTCTGCGATAAATTTTTCACCCGCTTTACCTAGCCCGTGGAACTCTTTAGTTTCGTGAATATTTCCTATCTTAGCTGACTTAGAGTGTTTCTCCATCTAAAGACTTTATCTTGATTATTCAATTATTTCTAATAACGAATCACAAACGAAATCAGCATCTTCTCTAGTTAAATTGAGTGCTGAAGGCAGAGAGATACCCCACTTTTCTACTTTTTCGGCCTCGTGATTTGGAAATCTCGCTTCAAAAACCGGGAACCTGCTCATTCTCGGGAATCCGGGACGGCACTCGATATTCAAAGCCTTTAGTTTTTCTAAAACCTCATCTCTTGATACAGACAAGCTGTCTTGTAAAAGAATCGAAGGATAACAATAATTACTCTTACAATCTTTCTTTTCTTTAATAATTTTTAAACCCTGGACATCCTTAAGACGTTCATAATACCAGCTAAAGATTTCTCTTTTTTTAGCAACTAATTCATCGATTCTTTCTACCTGAGCCAAGGCAAGTGCTGCGGTTAAATTTGCTATCGTATATTTATACCCAAGCATATCTGACCAAAATACGGCTTTTGAATCCGTCCTGCCCATCGAAGCCAGCAACGATGCTTTTTTATAGATACCTTCATCATTGGTCACAAAAATTCCGCCTTCTCCGCTTACGGCAATCTTTGCACCGTGAAAACTAAAACATCCTATATCCCCGAAGGTTCCGGTTTTTTGACCCTTAAACTCTGACCCTAAAGAAGGCGCCGCATCCTCGATAACCCGCAGATTATATTCTTTCGCTATATCCATAATTTCATCCATTTGGGCTGGGTGGCCAAAAGAATGCACCAGCATAATCGCTTTGGTCTTACTAGTGATCGCTTTTTTTATTGCCTGCGGATCAATACACCACGAATCCGGATCGATATCTACAAATACAGGCTTGGCTCCGGTATAACTGATTGCGTAAGCCGTAGCAACCCAGCTGAAATCAGTACATATTACTTCATCGGTATCCCTAAGACCCAAAGTTGCAGTGGCTAAATGTAGCGCCAGAGTACAGTTCTGAGTGGCGATGCCAAACTTGACCCCCAGATAGCTTGTTACTGCCTTTTCTAGCTTCTTAATATGAATATTATAGGTCTCATACCAACCGTTTTTTGTAGCATCAACAACGTAATCTATCTCTTTTTGAGTAATCGAAGGGCCGGCAAAACTAATTTTTTTAAGCATAGGCGTTTTACGTAAGGCTTTCTTGACGAAAAAGTTTGACTTGCGTTGAAAAAATTGAGGTGTTTGTGGACAATTTTAACAAAGCCTTAAACATACTACTTAACCTTTTTTCTTTTTTCCATCCTTAAAAACCTCTTCCAATGCGCCGCCTTTTTTGGAAAAGCAAAATATGAAGATTGTTCCCGCTGTGACCGTGATAAAGAGCTTCTCTCGGAACCGAAACAACAGACGCCTCTTTTTCTGAAGCGGCAAACGGCTTTATCTTTACTGGTTTTCCCGGGTCAAATTTAAAGTATCAACCTAAACATTATCAGCCCTCTTAAAGACGAAAGCTTCAAGTCTGCGATATTCAAAGCCTAGCATATTCTATCGCACTTTAACAGATAATCTCGGCAAAGCGCGGAATAGAACTTATCATCTAAAATTTCGATCCCCTTACATACCCCAAATAGCGGCGGAGCTGGAGCGCAACATAAATCAGATTATTTACATATCGGATCACCGTGGCCCACTTTTCGTCACCAACACAATATCCCATTCGCCAAATAGCGGCGGAGCTGGAGCGCAACATAAATCAGATTATTTACATATCGGATCACCGTGGCCCACTTTTCGTCACCAACACAATATCCCATTCGCCAGCTAGCGATGCTAAAAGTCTTGTAACACCCTGAAATAGTCTCGTTCTATCCTTAATCTCGGGTAGTGATTCGGCGCAGATGTTTTTTAGCCCGTTATAAATAAAAAATTTATATGTCTCATTGGAAAAAAATCATGTTTTATGCTGAATCGGCGATATCTTCAAGTTCTCTTTGAGATCCCTTGTCACAAGGATTAGCTGTGTGTCAATTATAGCACCCTTTGTTTTCTCGGTCACTGTTTTTTCAAGTCGCTTAAATCGATTTCCAGTCTGGCGGCATTAATTTTGCAAACAGGGCTTTCCCCCAACCGCCAAAATTGTATGATACAATACCCATAACATGGCTAAAATAGATATGTCATCATCGGATTAAGCAAAGCGAAACAACCGAATAAAAGAGCAGTAGCGATTAGAGAACTAGCGATTAGAAAACATTTGTATTTTATCGGGATGCGCTTGGATATTATTGTTCTTTTTCATCTTTTTGGTAATTGAACGTCTCAACTCGTTAATTCCAGCATCGAGTATATGATTTAGACCTTTGTCCAGTGTTTCCTTAGCACCATTCTTTGCGGCAAAGGAAGACCAAGCACAAACCATTTGCGATAAGTCATACCCCCCGATCGTATTCAATAAAGCAATATTGCGTATTTCCGATTGAACGATTAGTGTTGAACGCTTGTTGACAGCTAAACTCATCAGACTTCCCCTTTTCAACTACTTCAACTGCTCATTGTTTTTTAGGCCTCAGCCCGATTCCATGACTATGTAATACCTCGCCGCTTCCCCTTCATAGTCTTGCGGGGCTTCCGACCATTCCAAACCATCACGACCGCTAACCTGTATTAAAGGAATCCGAGAAACCTCCTCGTACCCTAATTTCTGATAAAACCTGATCGCGCTCAAGTTGTCCGACAATACTTTCAAAGTGTAGCCTCTAAGCTTAAGATTTCGTCTCCCCCAGTCCGTCATACCCCTGACTGCACAACCCATTATGCCCGGGAAATCCTTTTCCCCGCGCAATATATTGTCAATCTCACAAGTTCGCTTGTCAAAATTAAACCTAAACAACCCTACATGGCCGATATACTTGCCGGATATTTCGATAATAAAAAGCATCCTATCCGGCACTTCAACGAGCTTATCAATAAACCACTTAGTTGTTCTTTCGGTAGAAATTGGAAACTGAGAAAGGTAATAAGCCTCATTTTCTTTGCGCCACCTCCCGAGAAGCTCCATCAAATCCGGGTTTTTAGCGCATTCCGAAGTTAATAAGATGATTACAAATCTCAAATCCGAACACGAGCATTTTATAGATGTGCGGCCAAAACGCCCATGTTTTAACTTTTGTATTTTCGTTAGGGTTAAACTCTTAAAATCATCTTTGAACGCATTCTCCATCTGTGTACGCTAGCGGCATAACCGTCCGTTCTTTATTAAATTCCTTGCGCGGCAAAAAATCGCCCTGTTTCTATACAATCACCAGAGTAGCGTTAGGGGTCTGATTTGCGTTTCCTATTAGCGATTTACTTATGCTAAGCAGACTGAATATACTGTTTGTTATTATTTAGGCTTGATTTTGTTATCTATCTTTTGCTCCGGCTGAAATGATGCGTTTCGTTTTCCGCCCTTTTGATAACGTGCAGAAAGAAAGCCCGAATTGCTAACTGAAAAAAAAACACTAATCTATCTCGTTTTCAGTGTACATCTCAAAGGACATTTTCAGCACAAGGACTCACTGAGCTTGGTATATTGCTCAATATGTTCTACGCGCTGGTCAAAAACTTCTTCATCACACAAGGTGTCAGTCTTGTATTCCTCGATCGCAAACTGGATATTTTGGACAAAACTCAAGGCCGGTTTCCAGCCCAGCTTGTTGACAGCCTTTGAGATATCCAAGCTCAATCGCCCCGCCTCTTTGTAACCGTCTTCCGAGCTGTTCACAACATAACTACCTGCCCCCCACTGTTTGATAATCTCTTCCACGAGCTGCTTGACCGTCACCACGTTTTGTCTCGAAGGCCCAAAATTCCAAGCCCCACTGAATTCAATCCTCTGAGTATACAAGAGCGAGGCTAACCGTAAGTAACCGCTCAGAGGTTCCAATACGTGCTGCCAAGGTCTCACAGCTTCTGGATTTCGTATTACGATTGGGGTTTCACTTTCTAGTGCTCTTATACAGTCTGGAAAAATGCGATTATTTGCCCAGTCACCTCCACCAATGACGTTTCCTGCGCGCGCAGAAGCAATTGACGCTTTCTCACAATCATTGAAAAATGACCTTGAATAGGAACAGGTGACAATCTCAGATGCCGCCTTAGATGCACTATACGGATCATCTCCGCCTAAGGGGTCTATTTCACGGTAAGGAAAAACCCAGCCTTTATTCTCATAACATTTGTCACTTGTAACGATTACAGCAACCTTAACAGAAGGCACATGACGAATAGCCTCAAGCACATTTGCCGTTCCCATCACGTTCGTGCTGTAAGTAGATAGTGGGTCCTCATACGAATCTAACACTAAAGCTTGAGCAGCAAGATGAAATACGATTGAGGGTTTGTGTTTAGACAAGACACTATGAAAATGATCAAAGACTCTGACGTCGCCGTTGACGTGAGCGATTCTGCGACTTAACCCACAGATCACATAATTGTCTTTCGCATTTTTAGGCGGTAACGAATATCCAACTACGTTCGCACCTAAATTCAAAAGCCATACGGCGAGCCACGACCCTTTAAAACCCGTGTCACCTGTGATAAGAACTGTTTGCCCCCTGAAAACATTCTCAAAAATATGTCGCATTACCAAACTTTCCAAAATGCTTTGTTTTGACTCCAAAGTGTATTCAAATAGTCCATGTCTCTCATATTATCCATACAAGCCCATGTTCCATCGTGCTTGTACACTTTGAGTTGGCCTTCGCGCGCGATCTGTTCTAACGGGCCACGTTCGAAGTCGCAGTCGTCATTATTCCAAACATAGTCAAATACGTCGTTATTCAAAACAAAAAAGCCGCCGCTTACTAGATCTGTTCCACTAGTTTGCGGCTTCTCACTGAACGACAATGCTGAATCTCCTTCCATTTTAAGTTCCCCAAATCGGGAAGGCGAATGTGTGCCAGTAACGGTGGCAATTTTGCCGTGATTTTGATGAAACTTGACAAGTTTATTAAGATTAATATCTGCAACACCGTCGCCGTACGTCATCATAAATACATCCTCGTCGATGTACTTTTCAATTCTTTTCAAGCGCGCTCCTTTGAGCGCTTTTTCGCCAGTATCAGCAAGCGTCACTCGCCACCCCTTCTCATCGTGTGACTGATGAATCGTAGTTCTATCGGGATATCCGAGTTCCAGCGTCAAATCGTTGTTCATAATCTCGTAGTGATAAAAATAGTCTTTTATCTGTTCCCCTTTATACCCAAGACACAAAACGAAATCCGTAAAACCGTAAAAGGAGTAGATTTTCATTATATGCCAAAGAAGCGGGCGCTCGCCGATAATTACCATAGGTTTCGGGCGGTATTCCGTTTCTTCTCGCAAACGAGTTCCAAGCCCGCCACAGAGTATGACCGTTTTCATCGCTATATTGTGTAGCTCAGTGCAAGATTTATTCTTTTCTACTAGGGAATCATTACACACGTTTTTTTTCTTCTTTTTTTGGAAATTACTATGATACCCTAAGTTTATGATTAGTTAGACTCTATCTAATTTCTTTAATGACGCTGAATCGAAATTGGTCCTGTAAGACGTTTCCGATTTCTAGAAATCAATTAGCGAAAACGGCATAAACGCGAGCGCTCTGCAATTAGGACATTTTACAGAACGTGATGCGCTTCGCCGGTCACCTCTCGTACATTTCAGAAGAAGAGTTCCAAACCCGGCAAGTGATCCGTGAGTTTGCCTCGGAGTGGTCAAGTCTAACAAAAAAGAAGTTCCGTAGGATATTGATTCTCGCCGTCGGAATCGTTTAAAGAATGGTGCAAGTGAAGCGTTGATTCCCATGTATGGACCAGTTCTGAAAGGGCTAAGCCGCTTCTTTCGGAATGCCTCGACTGGCTGGATCTCGTCTGAAGGGCCATTTGTGAAAGAGTTTAAGGATTAGTTTTTCGCCAGAGGATATTTGCGACGCTCTAAGACTAAAGTACAATGATTATACCGCTTGTTTAGTGATATTTCTACGTGGCTTTCAATCTGCTCACCGCCCCACAGAAGTGGCCAAATGAGCCCCGCGTTGGCAGATATATCGAAAGCGAAAAGATGTTGACTAGGACTCTACCTATGATTTTGATTAGGGATGGCAGATACCGTTGCTTGGTTCAGATGAATGCAACCCTCTACGAGTGAATTTATATAGCGCGAAAATACACCTTACAGCAAGCACTGATCGATCACGGCACGTATTGATCTTCAAGTCATGTCAACTTCTGCTATCAAGGTATCGGATTACGTCATCGATTTTTTGGTCTCTAAAGGCATTACCCACGTTTTCGAAGTTTGTGGTGGAATGTTAGCGCACCTGCTCGACTCCTTATACGGTCGGACTGACATAACTGCTGTATCGATGCACCACGAGTTGGCCGCAGCGATCGCGGCAGAAGGATACGCTCGGGCAAGTGAAAACATTGGAGTCGCTATGGCCACCAGTGGTCCTGGTGCAACAAATCTCATCACCGGCATCGGGAGCTGCTTTTTTGATTCTATTCCATGCCTATTTATCACCGGACAAGTCAACACCTACGAGTTCAAATTTGATGCCCCGACGAGACAGATCGGATTTCAAGAAACCGATATTGTCAATATAGTCAGCCCCATAACAAAGCACGCTGAACTCATCACGAATGCTGAGGCTGTCGGAGACTGCTTGGAAAATGCGTACACCCTCGCGAGAAACGGTCGTCCTGGTCCAGTCCTTCTGGATTTACCCATGAATATTCAACGGGAATTTGTTTTCCAACCACCGACAGCGCACGAAGCGCGCAAGGAAAGTGAACGCGCACCTAACGATGCTGACATTGATGCCGATCTCGACAACCTTGTCCATATCATAAACAGCGCGTATCGTCCTGTTATTATCGCGGGCGGCGGCATCAGGTTGTCTGGCGCACCGCGTGAACTTAGGGAGTTCGTGCTCAAAACTGACATTCCAGTCGCTACCTCTCTGATGGGCCTCGATGCATTCCCGCACGATCACGCCTTATTTATCGGTATGATCGGAACGTACGGGAACCGCTACGCGAATCTAGCCGTGGCAAACGCAGACGTAATCATAGCGCTTGGCACTCGATTCGATACGAGGCAAACGGGAACCAAGCCTGAAACGTTTGCTCGATCAGCACAGATTATACACGTAGATATCGATCCAGCTGAGCTAAACGGCAAAGTGAAGACAGCGTATCCGATCAACGCTGATGCGGCAACATTTTTGCGCGGTTTGAATCAGCACGATTTTTCTGACGTTAGAATGCATATAAAGGCGTGGAGAGAAAGAATTCGACTTTACAAGATGCAGTATCCGTCTTTTTTCACGCCAACGAGTGAAACAATCGAACCAAACTACTTTATAAACGAATTATCACGTGTGGCTCCTGAGGACTCAATCATATGCGTCGATGTCGGCCAGATTCAGATGTGGACCGGCCAATCATTTGACGTGAAGGAAAGTCAAAGGGTACTTACCGAAGGGGGGATGGCGTCTATGGGCTCCTCGTTACCAATGGCAATTGGCGCATCCTTTGCTAAACCTGAAAACGTGATAATTGCAATAACTGGCGATGGAGGATTCCAGCTGAACATTCAGGAACTTCAAACGGTGTACCACCATCGGCTTCCCATAAAAACAGTGCTGCTCAATAATCAATGCTATGGAATGGTGAGGCAATTTCAGCAGCAGTACTTCGATGGTCGCTATCAGTCTACCGTCATAGGATACAGCGCCCCGAATTTCGTCGACGTTGCCAGAGCATATCGAATAAAGGCTTCGAGTATAAGCCGGAATGCCGAAATATCTAGCGCGCTCTCCGCGCTCTTTCGCGATACAGAGCCGATGTTTCTAGAAGTAGCCATTGATCAAAACGCACTTGTTTTGCCAAAGCTGAGCGTGGATATGCCAATTGAATGCCAAGATCCTCAACTGCCTCGCGAGGAACTGGAAATAAACATGCTGATTGATACCCTGTCGAACACAAAGGATGATGAGAACTGAAGCAACAATCAAAGACGAGATTTTCGATCGCGTAAAAGAACTCTGCGCCCTCAAAAAAGACAAACAAGCGTTTGCGCCAGGAAAAACTAAAATTGCCTTTGCGGGCAGAGTGTACGACGAAAAGGAGCTGGTTAGTCTAGTCGACGCGTCGTTGGAGTTTTGGCTTACAGCCGGCGACTACGCGACGCAATTCGAATCTGATCTTTCGAATTATCTCGGTATGGGGCACTGCCTATTGACAAATTCGGGGTCATCAGCCAACTTACTGGCCATATCAGCGCTAACTTCGCAAAAACTCGCCGATAGAAAGCTTCGTCGAGGAGATGAAGTCATTACCACTGCGTGTGGTTTTCCGACAACATTAAACCCAATCATTCAAAACGGTTTGATTCCTGTTCTTGTCGATATCAACATCGGGACTTACGACATCCAAACCGAGCAGATCGAAAATGCGATCTCGAGCAAAACTCGAGCGATCGTTGTAGCTCATACCCTTGGCAATCCTGCAGAAATTGATGTAATCAGCGAAGTGGCCGACGACTACAACCTTTGGCTTATTGAGGATAACTGCGACGCTTTAGGATCTAAACATCACAATCAGCTTACGGGAACCTTTGGCAACATTTCAACCTGCAGTTTCTATCCGGCACATCACATCACAACTGGCGAAGGAGGCGCAGTGTTTACCGATGATCAATTGTTGAGCAGAATAATCCTTTCGTTTCGTGATTGGGGTCGCGACTGCTATTGCTTGCCTGGCCATGACAACACCTGCAACAGACGATTTAAGTGGCAATTAGGCGACCTTCCGATGGGATATGACCACAAATATACTTACTCCCATATTGGGTACAATCTCAAAATGACTGATTTGCAGGCAGCTGTAGGGGTGGAACAGCTAAAGAAGCTCCCTCAGTTCATCGACCAGCGGAAGAGGAACTTTGAACAACTTTTAGAAGGGATGAAGCAATATGATCGCTATTTCATTTTGCCTGAAGCAACAAAAAATAGCACCCCGAACTGGTTTGGGTTCCCGCTCACGGTAAAAGATGACGCCCCGTTCACGCGAGACTCCGTTGTGAATTTTCTCGAGTCCAAACTCATTACCACAAGAATGCTTTTTGGTGGCAATCTAACTAAACAGCCCGCGTACAAAGACGTAAGGCTTGACACTGTGGGCAATCTGCACAATACAGATCTTGTGATGAAAAACCTCTTTTGGATTGGGATCTATCCCGGAATCACAAAAGAGATGATTCTGTATATTCTAGAGAGATTTGCGGATTTCATTGCAAGCGATGCTGATTTTGTTGCGCGACCACGTAGTGATTGAGTTTCAGTTTAAGCTGACACCGAACAAACTCATACTGAAACAGTGATTGGATGAATGGCTTAATATTACGAAGGACTATCGCGCGAAAAATTACTATGATTGGCACAACCTCGCGAAAAAAACGTGGATGTTTATGGTGCTCTTTTCGACAAATATTGCGGCGCCAGCAAATTAGGAACGAAATGCCGTAACGATCTTCTTTTTTGCTCTGTAGACAATCGCAACAGAATGATGTCTGCCGTCCTATGGAACGACAGAGTGTAAGCTGGCGACAGAGGTTGATGTTTGTCTCTGAGTGAGTGGCACGTAGCGGTTTCACTATCCCCTAATCTACTTTTTGTGTTAGTGTTTTGACCGTGCTTCTTGAATGTGCTTAAGGGGCTCTGTTCGTTATTCTGGGAATTGTGCAGCTGCGGAGAGATTTACGGGACGATTGATACCTCGCTTGTATGCGGTGAGGGGTCGGTGCAGTGGTGCTCATCTGCGGTCGTTGCTCTCGCTGCGTGGTGCTAGGCGAGTGTCACACAACTCTTGGTCCTCAATCACTTGTGTTCAAAGGCGTGCAGAGCACCTGTACACGCTAATAGCTGTATGGGCGACGAACGCATTAGTTTAAAAGTATCTAGTATGGAGATGAGATATGGGTTTTTATGTGCTCTCTAGTAGCTCGGCGTACGCTTTAATCCTCTTCTCCCAATACACTAGTGTTTTTCTGTTCATAATTCGATTCGCCGTTTTTTGGATACTGCCAAAAGGCAAAATGATGCGTGCCAGATAGGTGGAAAATAGGGGAGAGTACCTCACGGATTTCAAAACTAAGATAAAGGCGTATAGTCGTATCCCACTGTAATGCGTTAAGATTTTGGTTTCTTCGATAAGTGTTATCTTGTTGTTTGCAGCAGCGTATTTTTTATCCTTTAGTAAGAATAGGGTCGAGTTGACCATCGTTGATGCAACGAGGTGTTTCAATAAGTGTTCTGCTTGCCTTCTGACATCGAGAGGGATCGTCTTGTCAGTTGCAACGCGATTGATGATTTTTTTCCATGATTCATACCAGTCTTGATTGGACGCTAATTTCATAGTATGCATACCGGGATGCACAAATAAAACAGCACCAGCTTTTTTTGACATAACCATCGGACAACGACTAGATATGCGCAACATATAATCGGTATCTGTAGGAGCTCCTGTTTCAGGATCCAATAACCCAATAAGATTGACTACCTCGCTACGAAACAACGTCGATATCCAGTGTGTTCCTTGGAGTATATGTTCCACTAATGATGGAGGAAGATACAGGCGTTCGCTTCCATTTGGAAGTTTTGGTTTAGGAGATATTATGTGTTTACCATCATATTGTAACGCTAAAGAATCGTATGCCATTGCACCAGGATATCGCTCAAATCCTTCTAGGGCCGTTTCAAAGAACTCAGGCAAAAGAAAATCATCGTCATGCAGTATCAAAAAATAGGGAGTATTTACCTCTTTTAATCCATGGTTAATATTTGCTATTGCGCCTATGTTTTGTTCGTGACAATAATACTTAATTCTTGAATCAGTTTCCGCCAATTCACCCACAACTTTTTGCGTACCATCGTTTGATGCATTATCATAAACGTGAACTTGAAAACATTGATAACTTTGATTCAATACGCTTTGGATCGATCTCTTTAACAAGTGTGGCCGTCTATATGTCGGTAAAATTACTGTTATTTTAGGTGTTTCCATCGCGCTAGCAACATTTTTGTCATACATATTTATCTTTAGGTTTTTCACAAAAACGATCCAGATCAATTCAAGAGTCTAAAGCCATTGTCAGCTTTATGTCGCTTAGATCTGCATAACCCGCATATTTTTTTATGTCGATGCCAGCATCTCGTCCGTTCCGCGTACATCGCCCACGCCGCGAGCCGACTCTTATCACGCTCTAACCTCAGGTCGAACAGATAATGCGGACCATACTACGAACCGCTGCAGGCTATTTTTCCCAACATATACCACTGCTGCAAATCTCTTAATATCGAGGTCGCTGCCTCATTCCTCCAACGAGTTGGCGGAATCAGCAATCCGTATCGCGGGTGTTACGTCACACCACATCTCTCCATAGAACGTCTTTGATGAGAATATCCGAGCTAGCAGCCAGATGATCGCCTTTGGTGCGAGATTATTCCATAGTCGAGTTCCAGCCAGTGCAGTAACTGCTCCCCATTCTTCATACGCAGTGATTGTGCCGCCGCTTGCGTTAATTAAGGCCTTTAGTTCTTCTGTTGAGAATCCACAGTGTTTATGCGTTTTATCGAGTTGGTGGTACTCCAAGATACCATAGGTCCACAACTCTTCATTCCTCTTAGGTACGTCAATAAGAACGTTGTGCTGACAGTGTTCGAGCGCTTTATTGAGTAGTCGGCGAGGATCGTCAACATGTTCTAGGATGCTATACAATACGACGGTATCAGCAGGCGGAAACTCAACGTCAAATGCATCACCAATAATCAGTTTGATATCTTCAGGGTATTCATATCCCTCATACCTTTGAAGGTCGATGCCGTAATAATCACCATTCCAGCCTTGAGCGCGCAGGAAGCGATACAATTCACACGTCCCGCACCCTACCTCAAGGATGCTACCGCGTTGGTGTTGCAGTGCAAGATCTGCATCAGGGCGTTTTTTTCTCCAAGCCTTCCATCCAAAATCAAAATCGGTCTTTACGGGCTGATCGTCAAGTTTCACATATGTCCCCTCGATGCTCTTCACTTTCGGTTGCCATTCGTTATCCTAAGCGAAGATGGCTATATTATTTCATATGTCCATTTGGACGAGGTATTTTGCAATCAATATTTTGTTGAGCGCCGGTCAGTATGAACAGGAAGATCTTTTTTTACTTGCTGCAGACTCCATCTTTTCCGAGCTTAGCTTCTACTTTTCTTTGTAATCTTTCGTATAAATATCCAGCTTGCCATGCTCCTATAAATATTCTCACTCCAGACTATACTAGCTCTCTCTGGTGATGCAAAGAACAAAATTTCATTGGACACAACTCGCAATTTCGATATCGACATTAGAGCCATTAAGGCATTTTTATATTAATTAAGTAAAATGACTCACATTTCGCAAAAAACTCTCGATTGTAAACGAGTTCTTATGATCCCATCGGATTGCAGTGTTAATAAATGAGACAAGGGCTTAGCGACTCAGAGTGTTGCAATATACCATTTGTGAAGAATTCCTATTTCCCTTAACATAGGTTCAAAGGTCAATTTTTCAAACATAAAAGAAGTGTCACGAGCATAAGTCACCGCGTTTATGTTTTATGGGATAAGAAAAGATTTACGTGCATTAAAACTTCGCATTTGTTCAAATAGCGATCACTTAAATCGACTGTCCAGTTAGAGAGCGAGGGGGGGACAAGTGGAAGACCATATGACAGATAATCTTTCGCGTGGATAAGTTGGGGCACACTGATCCCTACTTTTGGTATGATGAGCAAGAGCAACATAAACAGAACCAACAATTGGGCAAGTAAGCTCCCGAATAAGATACCAATAAGACCGTGATTTGTAAGGGCGAAATAAGCTACTAAAGCTATATTAGAATAGACTAAATTATGAAACATGAGTATTCAATATGCTGACATTGGAATATCGTACTTTGATAAATATCGAGCATGAATAGCCACAATGAAAGGACAGTATGATATGAAGACCACTCTGAATGAAATGTACGGTGAAGATTTTTTCGATAAAGATAATAAAGAACTAGGCACATTTAGTACTTACTCTTTTGAATCTGTATTTCCAAAATTCAAAGATCTGACTCTTGAGGTAGTGAATAATTTACACCCTACGACTGTCTTGGATGCTGGCTGTGGGAAGGGTTTTTAGGGTGGAGGGACCAGACGTTTAGGCTGGGTCCCACCTTCGCAACTGACGTAAACTTCGTAGCCTTTTGCCGTAAGCCTAGTCCTTAGTCCTTTCTTTTTTGCTCAACAGCGACGAGGTCCTTAAACACGATTGCGCGACCACGCAGGAGCGGCATTGTATCGACGTTTTCCTTTAATCCAGATACGAATGTATTTTCCGTGATACTTGACAGAGGGTAACAGAATTGGTTTTGCGTTTCACCAAACGAACGTATCACTCAGTTTTAATAGATCCGGAAGGGCCCACGATGCCAATAATATCCGGTTCGTGCGCAAGGAAGACTGATTAAGACGCGCGCAGGTCCGTCATGTTGTAATCCCCTTCAACTTACAGTTGACACGGAGTACCGCTATAAGCTCAGCTATCATTTTTGGGCCATCGACTATTAATACCGCTCGATTTTCGGGAGTTTTGCACTTGTCGATTTCTCATTAACCACAATCGTGACGCTTTTAATACTATGGTTGTATCACTCGCTCACGGATGCCGGATACCTCTCGTCACATTCGTTATTTCGGGATAGGGGTGCGTTTTCATTTATAAGTCAGCTGGCGCAGAATGCTCACACCGTTTGATTGCTTCAGTATCTAAGCAGCCGCTACCGGCATCGCTGCACTCAGCAATGCCTTCCTGGACCGCGACCCACGTAAACAGATTCCCCAGAATCGTGCCGATAGCAGAACCATAAATTTTTGTCAGTATTTACGTCAAGGTTGCCGCTACCCGTCGCATCGTGGATGGGATGTTTGATTTAGTAGCCGTCACCTGTTTCGCGCGCACTGGTCGGTATATCAATAACATCGCGTATGTGAATGCGGTATTGTTCGCATATCGTCGGATTCGCTCCCCGTCTACGTTCCTATCCCATTCAATGGGCCACATACGCAGCTACCCAGGTATCCAGAAGCATGACCCTCGTGCCGCTATGGTTTTCAGCATACGCATGCGTGCCAGATTCGGTAACGCTCGGCGGTGCGACTACATACTGCCCGTTGCCCTTAATTTCAACGCCGTCGGCCAATTCCAGTTTTAGTGGTACGCCGTTCTACACTTCTGAAAACACAAAATAATAATGCAGGTCGCCGTTAGGTGTCGTAACCGCGCGCTCTCAGTCGCAATTCAACGCGCTTAAGTATATTGGCATTCAAAAACATATATGGCCAACACATTTGCACTAAGAAACGGGAAGCCATATTTTGTGTTGTGGATATCCTCTTTCTTAGTCTCCACCCACCTATTGCTCCTAGAAATACGCTTTAGATAGTATCTGTAGGTGAATAATGTCCCGTCGTCCTCTTCGAGCAGTCGATCGAGCACGGGATTATATCCTACAGGCATAGTAACGATGCACTTGCCCTTTTGCGACAGCATCCCCTTCAACTTGTGTATCACGTGCAACGGTTTTTCGGGTTGTAACACGGTTTCATTCTGCACGTATTTCTCCTCATTGAAGCCGACGTGCTCTATTGTTGAAATGCTTACAATTAAATCATAAACCTTCGGCGTTTGAAAGTCGACGATATCACTGTTGATTACGCCGTCGCCTTTTTCATGTTTGTCAACAATGTCGTGATAAACAGGATAATAGTGTGAGAGCACGTTACCAAATTCCAGCACCCGCTCTGCGTCTACTTTTTCGACTTCTTCTCGTATTATCGGGAGCTCCACACATCTTTCATTCCGCCACGTCTCATTGAATGGATGATAAAAATAACGATATTGGTGGTCATTGAGTGTGAAGTACCAATGCCGCCTAGAGACGATGCGAAATGCAACAGGAGATGTTATTGCCTTTCTGAGTTTGTACAAAACAAAAGAAGGGCCTATCTGAAGCAGCTTAGAAGGGTCTCTCTGAAGCAGCCTAATCACTTTTTCGAAAAACGCTACACCCTGAGCTCTTCGCGAAGTGCGTTCTCTTCGGGCAGCACGTTCCATTGAGTAATCACCTTCCTTCCGATTTCCCTGAACTTGTCTTCTCCTAGGTTGACACTAGACTCCTTCTATATCAGGTTAAGCAGCTTCCTTAGGCTTTTCTAGCGACCCTTTGCACAAGAGTGCCAAGTTCAAACATATGGGACTGCATTATTTTGTATTTTGCAACTCTGTTTACGCCCTTTGAGTATTCAACCCATATCCACGGCACTATCTTTTGGCCTCCATATGACCTAAAGTACGCAAGAATCCATCGAGGCGCGGGGAGATTTTGCGATAGCGTCTTAGATTAACTTTGTCGATGAGTGCTCAACAAATAGATTTGACATAAATCATCGCTGCAACTGGAGATATCCTTAACTTTACGTTATTGTAGACAGGCTTATCAGATTGTGGTATTAAGAATGAGACAAGAGCTTAGCAGCTCAGAGTATTGCAAACTCCGTTTGTGATTAATTCCAGTTTCCCATACAATAGCTTCAAAGAGTCATTTGTCCAAACATTAAAGAAATATCACAGTCATCGCCGCATTTGCGTTAGTTATGGGATAAGAAAAGATTTACGTGCATTAAAACTTCGCATTTGTTCATAACTTCGACAATTGTGGCCGCTTGCAACTTTTGTTCTCGATCACCTATGAGATATATTTTGTAGCCATATCCAATAATTTCCTTTAATAATCCTTCTGGATCAGTGTGACATTTAAGCAACGCTTCAGGCGTAAACTCCATAAGCACCTTCAATTTCTTATTTAGCGTTAGCACATTTTTCATTCCTTGAAGCGCTATGCCTTCTGCGCCTTGTACGTCCATTTTAATAAGGTCTATCGTAGATTCGTATCCCTTAAAATAGTCATCTAAGCAAATTGCTTCAATCTCCACGCTTCTGCGTTTGTCGTCAAAGTTATAAATTCTATGATCTCCTGTATTATTATTGCTCAAGTATAATTTGATTTTATCATTCGTATCACCCACTGCTTTTTTTTCAATGATTACATTTGCATATGAATTATGGTCGATGTTTTTCTCAAGCAATTCAAAATTGGCTGGGTCTGGTTCAAATGCATACACTCTGCCGTGAATACCAATTATTTTCGCAGCGATCAAGGTATAATAACCAATATGTGCCCCGATATCAACCACTATGTCATCTTTTTTTAATGTATTCATAAACAATTTTGTTTCGAGTGGCTCATAAACCCCCTATAAAGACAACTCTAATGTGTCGTTTTTGTCCAAAAACATCTTGTTTCCTTGAATCTCAACTACTTTTTGAGGCGTTTTGAGGCTGCGCACCAAATGTGAGTATGGTGTCATCAAAAATGTATATCTCGAAAGCCCTTTTCCGCAAAGGTATGGAAGTGATTTAGATAAAAAAAATTTTATTGATTTTTGCAAGAATTCATGCATTCTATACCATTACCCTATTGAGCTTACATTTCTAATTTTGATACGTGTAATTAAGCCTTTCTGTGTCGCCTTACTGTGTCTAAAAAAATCTTGTTTAGCTCAGTGAGCCGTGCGATCTCTATTTAGCGGCCATCTTAAAAAGTCAGATAACCCTAGAGTTTTTTTTACTACTTTTAAAGGGGGAGATACTGATGTATGCGGCAAGGCTCCGGCATTGAGTTCTTTACGGATGGGGACTTCTCGCAGCAACTTGCTTGTATGTGCTACCCCGCAGACAAGATAATAACCCCTCATAGACACAATATACACCCTCGCCAAGTGCAATTGACTCAAGAGGTTTTGTTTGTTCGGAGCGGTAAAGTCAAAGCTGATATTTAGGATTTCCGTTGAAAAATAATTATTAAAATCTGTCGCCAAGATTCTTTCAGGTTGTGAATCGTAAGCGTCTGCACATTATGGTATTCATGGCGCGCTAACGATGGACAGGCAAGTTGTTCTTGAAAAATGTAAGTTCTTGAGGTGAGAATGTCCTCAAAATATACAGAATACCGACATAAATTGCAGCACTGAGTGCGATTGAACCAAATATGCTTGCTAGCCCAGTTGGATTTAATTCAACGAGTACAACAGACATAAAACTGGACCCAATTAAGCTCTTTGCAATCGAAACAAAGTCTAGTTTTAGTTTCAAGTATTTCGAGGAGAGGTATCCAGTGATCATCAAAATGAATACAAAAGTCAAAAGAGTTGCGATTCCAGCCCCAATTATTCCTATCGAGCGAACGAGGAGAACGGTTAGAACTACGTTCAATAGAGCTGCTATTAACCATATGTTGTTTACAGTTCCTGTTTTTTTGTTTATTAAGAGGATTTCTAGGAAGATGCCATAGACTCCAAGAACCACAAAACCAGCAGCCACAAATGGCGTTATAATGTACCCGTGCGCAGCAATTTCAGGTGTAGATAACGATAGCAAAATTGCTTTCGATAGAATAGACAAAGCAAAAGCGCTTGGTATAGCTAAAATTAATGAGTATTTCAAAGAGTAGCCTAATGTTGTTCTGACTTCGCTAATCTTATTCTCATCATAAAACTTATACACAGAAGGGCCGAGCAGAACGGCTATTGGCGAGAAACATATTGTAATCAAATAAGCTAAAGAGTAACCAGGAGAATAATACCCGACAAAAGCCGAACCTAGAAACAGTCCAATAATATAGCGATCACTTAAATCGACTGTCCAGTTAGAGAGCGAGGAGGGGACAAGTGGAAGACCATACGATAGATAATCTTTCGCGTGGATAAGTTGGGGCACACTGATCCCTACTTTTGGTATGATGAGCAAGAGCAACATAAACAGAACCAACAATTGGGCAAGTAAGCTCCCGAATAAGATACCAATAAGACCGTGATTTGTAAGGGCGAAATAAGCTACAAAAGCTGTATTAGAGTAGATTAAAACCACGTTAAGCAGAGAATAATACTTGATTTGCTGGAAAGTTCGAAAATAGCTTAAAAGAAAAAGATTCAAACACCCTATATAAACTAAAAATGGCAAAATTCTAGCAACATTTAGATCATTGTTAAATATGCTTTGAGCTAACAAGGGCGAGACGCAATAAATAACGATAGCAACAACTAAACTGGCAATGACAACGATCACTAGAATCGAATAGAAACCCTCTTGAATCTCTTCTCTTTTTTTAGTTGCTGCCAAAAACCGTGCGATCGTGCTAGGCATCCCCAGAGTCCCAACAATAGACAATAAATTGATCGTAGCGACCACTTGGACGTAAACCCCATACTGTGCAATTACTAGCGACCGTGTGAGAATAGGCACCATGATTATGCCATTTAGGGCTGTAAGCAACGTCATTATGCCAATTAATGCTGATCGCTTCACAAAAAGATCGAACTGACTCATTTTCTCGTGGACATCTTTTGGGTTCTTTTACAAATTGCTTTCGCTCGTGAAATCACTAGCGCTTAACCTAATTCTGAACAAAGTGACTGCATATTTCAAAATACGTACGTGTGTCGGGAACAAGGTTCGCTATTTTTTGTATGATAATTTGCCATTCAGTTTCGGGTTGGAATTCGTTGTGCCCCTAAGTTCATCGATAACCCAACTAATGAATGGCAGCAACATTAGGAAAAGACCTTGGATCTTTTTCTAAGACCTCCATCATAATACTGAATTGGAACAGTTGGGAAGCACTATAGGATGCTTGGAATGGTTATCGTCTTTCCTATCCTAACTACGAGGTGATCCTAATCGATAATGGACCAGTTGATGGTTCGCAACAGAAAATTGAGGAATATGCGCGACGAAATTTTGACGTAAGCTCAGCCTTTGTTAGTGAATTCGTGGAATAAATCAATTCAAATATGTGATGACAGTAGTCGAATGCAGCACAACCTTATACTAATTTGCAACGAGGAGAACTACGGATTTGCCGATGGAAATAACATCGGTATCAGAGTAGCTTTGAAAAGGACGCTAATTATATCTTATTACTTAACAGTGACGTCGCATTCAGTTCCGATTTCTTACCGGAGCTTGTTCGAATGGCTTCAAGAAGCGACCTCGTAGGCTTAGCCGGGCCAAAGATTTATTATGATTGTTGCGGAGGGACGTTATTAGCTCTATTGGCTCCTACGTCCATTTGTGGAGAGCATCAGGGTCCCTGATTGGTCGTAAGCAGATCGATCGGGGGCAGTTCAATGAATCAAAAACCGTTGATTCGCTTGCGGGGTCCTGTTTATTGGTTAAAAAAGAGGTGATTGATCGAGTAGGGCTCTTAAAGAGCGACTATTTTACGGATTGAGAGGATGTTGAATGGTGTGTGCGAAGGCGCAATGGGGGATTCAAATCGGTTTCCGTTCCTACTCCAAAAATTTGGCACAAAGAGGGAGTGCGTAAGCGAGAGCGGGCACCAAAAGCGTACTGTTATTTTTCGAGAAATATGCTGCTGTTAGTCAAAGAATGCGCTACTACGCGGCAGCTACTTCCTTTTACTCTTTTTTTCAGTTTTAGGATCTTGAAGATGGTGCTGGTCTCGCTGATATTTCACGTTCGTCCAAAAGAAGCACCTCCCTTCTGAAGGGTGTGGTAGATGGACGTAAGAGCAGTGTTAAATAGTATCGCCCACTCAAGAAGCTGCCAGCGCCTTAGCAACTTGTAGCTTCTTGCGGGCCGGGAGTAGGCCCCTTGTAGAAACACTGCTTTTCGTTTATCAGAGCTTACTGAAGTGTCGGTCTGGTGCTCGCTATAGTTGCAGTCGCAAGCGCACGCTGGCCAGTTCTTCGACACGCCGATCGATTATTTATGGTCGATTGCAGCAAAAAACGTTACATTTACAGGCTTTCTTCTGGAAAGCGAACTTTTTAAGTACCATCAGCAAGCTAAAGTATATGTGCAGGTTTCTGCTCACGAAGCGGTTGGGGTCACGATAGCACCTCTTATCGCGCTGACGGCTCCCTCGCAGAGTCAACTTTCGCGATCGCCAAGAAAGAAACTGCCTTCCTTTAGGCGCGCTATAACCACGTCATATGTCCGCTGCAACACGTATGACACCGCGAGCACTGCCGGGAGACCGAATGCGACGACAATCAAAAGCTCAGCAGGCGCGCCTCCAGCGCCTAGCGAGTTTACGGTCGCCGCTGCCACTAACGACAAGATCTGCACATGAAAAAGATAAATCGCGTAGGCAGAATATGCGAGTAGAACGACGAGTGCGCTTGCAGCACTCCCCCATTTTGATTGATTGGCACTAGCACCGTTCAGCGCGCGTGTTGCACAAAAAGTCAAAAATACGAACGAGAGCGCCGAGACACTAAGCAAAACCGCTAGCACATATACAGTGAGCGCGGTATTATTGAGAAGGAGTGCGTAGCTGCTATAGTTGTAGTAGTTAGGTCGTGCTATTTCAAGGTGTACAAATATAGGAACCGTGGTAATGAAAAAGAGTCCGACAAGATGGGCAAACACCACGCGACGATTTGAATTGCACCCCAGCAGATTCAGTTGAGCTGCAACAATCCCAGCAACGAATACCCCGTACCACAAAAAGAAGCGTTCCTCGATAACGTCAAAAACCAGCCTGATTGCGATGCAACAAGCAAGCAACGCAAATGCAACAAGGAGTAGGGTTCGGTAGTTTGACGAGAAGAACGACAGAGCAGGATACAAGAGATAGTACATCAAGATTAACCCAACGAACCAGAGCGCAAATGGCGTCGTAAACCGAGGAGCCAGCAATATCTGCCCGCCAAAGATAGTAATGATAATGTCTGCAGAGGACGGGTTAATTTGGGGGTATACGGTAGACGTGTACACGGCAAACGTTTCGAATGCGAGCAGGTAAGAAACAACAGCAACGATGTACAACGGGTAGATGCGTATTATTCGCTTCTTGAAGAAGCTTTTCACGCCGTCGCTTGTGCATATCTGCCCGTAGCGCAGCTGCAGCGAGAATCCCGATACGAAGACGAATAACCAAAGCCCGAATTCTGCCACAAAACTGGTTGAGATCTCGCCAAACGGTAGGAGTTTGCTCGCAAGCGCGGCATCGGAATGAAAAATTATATTGTACAGATAGCCATAAAGATGCGAGAGGACGATTAGACAAATACCAATTGCTCGAAGAAAATCAATTTCAAAAAGCCTCTTCTTCGCGCTAATACTACCAACCCATTTCCGAATTAAGTTGCTAAGACTTGAGATTCAACGAACGGTGATTCCTCGCGCCATTAGTGGCTCACCTGAAATAAGTTTCGATCTATCCTTGATTTGTGACAGCCTTGCAGATTCTCAGTCCCAGGTGCTGCGCTCCGTCAACGACGGACGCCTTTAATGCTTCGGACTTCGCTAATCTTATTCTCCTATTTCTTCTTTATCTTTAGTTGCTGCTAAAAACCGTACCATCGTGTTAGACATTCCAAGAGTCCCAACAATACACAATACATTGAGCATAGCGACCACTTGGACATAGAGACCATAGTCTGCAATTGCCAGCGACCTTGTTAGAATAGGCACTAAGATTATGCCGTTTAGGCCTGTAAGCAACGTCATTAAGCTGGTTAATCTTAATCGCTTCGCAAAAAGATCGAACTGACTTATTCTCTCTCTCGAATTTTGTGCTTTTTACAAATTGCTTTTGTTCATGAAATCACTAGTATTTAACCTAATTCGTGAACAAAGTGACAGCATTTGACAGAACATATGCGCGTGTTTTACCTGCTGATTCTTCCTTTCTTTCAGCGTCTCTCGATGAGTACGTATCCGGAGAACATAAGAAGAGACTGTAACAACTCTAAATCGAAACAGCTTTTTTAACTTGCAAAAGAGCAAATAGTTTGTCAGCACACATTCAGAGTACGACTAGACGACACGAAATGTTGCAAGCAGTATTAACCTTTGAATTGCGTTACTTTCTACCAGAGCTGCATTTTGGCCTACGGTCTTTTAGAATCACGCACTAGTTCTTCTGAGAGCATTTTTTCGACGATAAAATTTTGTAATCTACTGCAGGCTTCAACTGTAGTTTTCCTACTGAGCTTCTTTGCTTGTGCGTACTTCCCCGTCAGTCGCTTTTCCCGAGTAGGCGGGAAGTATCGAAAAGTCTTGTTTTGCTTTTTGTTGCATTTACAGCTCCCAGCGTGTGGGGCATGTCTCGCGCAACTGTTTTTGCTATTGTATATACGCTCCAGATAAGCGTTAGCAAAATTGGTAACAAAAATAAGATAACGGCGTAATATGTAACAGCGCCAAGTCGAAGCATTCCAGTTAGGGCTGATAGTCAAAGTAATGAACTGTACATATTAATAGTCGATTCAATTGTTTTATCCCAATTGAATTTTTTTGCTTGTTCATAACCCCTATACTGTAGACTTTTCCGTAAGGTTTCATTATTCACAATCTCAAGGATGTTTCTTGATATCTCTGGACAACTCAGTGGATCGTCGATGTATAATCCGGCTTTTTCTGCAACTTCTCTTAACGAGCTATTGTTTGAGAGCACTACTGGGGTTTTGCAAGCCATAGCTTCGAGTGGGGGTAGTCCAAACCCTTCGTAAAGAGAAGGGAAAATTAGGGCGGTAGCGGCACTATATAGATAAGGCAGATCTTCATAAGCGATGTATCCAAGAAAAATAATTCTTTTTCGCACTTCATTTTTAAGGTCGGTCGGAAGGTTACTCGAATTGATGTAAGCTCGTATTTTGCTCTCATTAATCGGGCCAATCAACACCAAATCTTGTGAGATTTCTTTGCAAATGTTACTGTATGCAATAACGAGGTTTTTTAAGTTCTTTCTGGGGGTGTCATCGCCAACGTAGAGTATATATTTATGTTGTAAATTGTGCTTATTCAAAACTTGACGACAATCCTTTTTGGGACAAAAAATAGACCTATCTACGCCCAAATGAATAACTGAGAGCTTCTCCTCATTAATTCCAAGTCTTGTGGTCAAGTCTGTCATTGTAGAGTAACTAACTACAACAGTCAAATCAGTGTTTTTTATGAGCTTCGGCAGTATTGTCTTGAAATCAAACAGCAGTATTTGATTATGTAAATGAGGCAGAATAACAGGTGCGATATCGTGAACCGTCAACACTTTTTTTACATCTAGATCATTGTGTCTAAGAAGAAATGGCCCCAGATTATCTAGGTTATGTACAATGGAGATGGAGCCATCTCTTAATAGACGTTTCAACAATAAACTGCCTAAAAAAACCTTCCTATTAGGTCTGTCCAGTGCGAAGTGCCCCAATATTTGTAAATTAATATTTTGCGCTTGCAAGCCATTAATTAAATATCGACTTAATCTGCCTTCTCCGGTGGTGGTCTTTGCCGGTATGATAGCTACCCTCATTAGTTGCCCTTAACTTGCTAGTAAAATCTGGCTTCCGCCGTTATCAAAAATTACGCCGGCGTCCGGTAGTAGGTCATGGGTTGAGACGTACGTAACGGGGCTTCCCGCTGGAGCTCCAACAAACACTGTATTGGTATTTAAATTATAAGTTCCAAGAAAAACATAACAGTTGGTGAAATTGTAGCCAAGTTCAAGATTCACTACATATAAATTTATAGCATGGCCGAGTATTCCATATAAGATATACGCTTTGTTAACATCAGCGTACGTTATGCTGCTGCTGTTTTGCCGAGCGGTTGCTAACCATGTAGCACTTGCGAGTTCCTGGTCATTTAAGCGCTGGAAATCCACATTATTATCTAAAGCAAACCTGCCCACTTTGGGTTGGTCAAATAACTGATAGATGAAGGCGGAGTTAAATAGAACCCAAATAACTAAGAAGATGGATACTACGAGGTATGCTCGGGTTTTACGCGATTCACGTGGCACTTCCTGTTTAGTAATGTATTTCGTTGAACTGCTAAAAAGCCCTAATAATCGAATAAGTCCTATTATGCAGAACGGTGCCAAAAAAAACAGACACAAAGTGATTAGCCTATCACTGTTCATCTGGCTGGCTAAAAAGGGTAATACCGCTGCTAGAATCAGAAACACGAAGCTACCACAAGCAAGTCCCAGATATTCCCGTGTAAATTCTGTTTTCCTGTCTAATAAAGTCGCAAGTAGTCCAAAAGCAACAAACACTAACGACAAAGGCACTAAGTATCGCTCTATTGATGGAAGAAGTCCAAACTGACGCGTTATGATCTCGAGAGGCTGGTTGACTGAAGGATCAAACATTGACGAAATATTACTAGTAATTGAATCTCCGATCGTTACCGCTTTATCGAAGGTGGCCGAACTCCCAACGTACATATACCATGCAAAAGTACAAACAGCGAAAAAAGCAGTAAATACTGTCACACTCCTGCTAGTTCGCATATTGCTAGTTTTAGTTGCGTTAAACACCTTTGGTAAAGCGATATATGTTATGGGGAGGGCTAATGCTAAAACTATCAGGAAAATATATGCAGTTCCGTAATGCGAAACGACGAGGGCAGCGCCAAATATGAGTAATAGCAGCGATCGATCGCGCGCGCGCATGCTACTTTCAACAATCACTAGCATTATTAGAACTAAAAATACTTCAGCTATAGATTGTCGTGCTAACGTAGGCATTTCAACATAAAATGCCGCATATGCCATAAAATAAAAACACGACAAAAAGCCAATTTTATCACCAACCGGTTTCCTATAGACCGTAAATAGCCCAAGAGGTACAAATGAGAAAATGAATGGATACACAGTTTTGAAAACCCAAGGCAAGCTAATATTTAGGAAGAGCGAATAAATGGGTGCTAGCATCACTATGCTGAGCATTCCATTTGTACCTACTGGAATCGTGGCATCCCAAAAGCCGCTTTGCAGTACTAATCTTGAGAGCACAAGCTCGGAATTCACGTCAGGACCCCAGATATATTGCGATATTAGGGCCGTATGGAAGAGTAAGGAGAACGATATAACGAACACTAAAAATGCGTAATTCTTTTGTGGAATCCGGCCGAATACCACGGCAAATGGGATCGCCATTATGATCAACAGCAAAAGCATTTGCAGCGAATTAATTGAGTAGATATTCATTAAGAAAGTCGCAAAAATTGTTAAAAATGGGAGCAAACATAGCAACAATATTTGAGGGCTCATGGTGCCAAAGGCTATGTTCACATAAACTGGATTCGAAAAGTCCTTATCTCGTATAAAGCTAAGAGCGCACAAAACTAATACGATCGATGTCAGTATAACCACAAGGTGGACGAAGGATATGGGATCGGTTACGCCAATAACTGGGAGAAACGTGTTCATGACAAAACCAACTGCCATGAGCAAACAGAGGCTTAGCCCCATAGAGTAAAGCAACGTCTTAGCATCCCCCAATTCGTGTAATTTTAGGGTTCTAAGAAGTAGAATGCCGGGAATAAACGTGAGATAGACAAAAGAGATAGGGACCTGCACAATTGGGAAATAAAACCCTAAAAACGCAAAACACGAGACGATCAATACTGCCGCTTGGACAATGAATACAACCAGTAGTGTTCTTCTGATCTCCCAATCGTTCAGCAGGAAGGGGTTTCTGATTCGCACTTTTCGTCTACTGTCCTTTTGCTTCTTCATATATCTTCTCATAGTCTTTGGCAACGTCTTCCCACGTTGGAATCTTTGGGTGGGGGGTGCCTGCTTGAATATCAGCATTATAAACTTTGACTATCAACGCTGCTAGTTCTTTTGGGTCTGGCGGATATGGTATCCCAAAACACAGTGGATTGTCTAAAAAATCACTCAGCGCAGATGTATTCGTCACAATGCAAGGAGTACCGAGCGCCAATGCTTCAGCAACTATTATTCCAAAAGACTCTTCCCACGATACAAGAAGAAAGATGTCAGAAGCAATCAGTTTTTTATAGAGTGTTTCCTTGGGAACCGGGTCGTACCACTCTATCATCTCTGTAACCCCTTTTTCATCTGCGATTGTCTTAAGTGCGGCTTTATATTCCCCTGATCCAATAATTATTAGTTTAGCTCTTTTTCCTAATCTCTTCAGTTCTGGAAGCGCGGATATGATATGTTGGATGCCTTTTCTTTTTATTAGTACACCAGCTGATAATAGGACAATGTGATCCCTTTTAACTTTCTTTCTTTGTCCATCTGCAATATGATCAAGTCTAGGGGTTCCATGAGGAATAACTACGATTTTTTCAGGTTTTATGCTTAAATCCTCTATCATCAGGCGTTTACTGTAATTCGAATTGGCTACTACTAAATGGGGCCACACGAATAGACACTTTGATACCGCTCGGTAGGTACCTAAAAGGTATTTACCCGCAAATGTATCATAACCAAAGCGATCATAATGAGGGGACAAGATCATCGGAATGCGATGCTTCTTAACCATGAAAGCACAGGATAATGTAAAGAGATTTCTGTAACTGTGTAAATGGACGATATCTGGTTTAATCTCCTCTAGATATGTGTCTAAGAATTTTAGAGTAGGAATACTAAAGCTAAATAAATACCGGCTTAAGGGACTATTAATTCGGATAATTTTAAAATTTTTGTATATCTCCTCGTGTGGCTTTTTTTTAGGGTTTGTAGTGATCACAGTACACTCATGACCTCTTTTGGCCAATTCAGCACATAATTCTATAATATTTGCCTTCACCCCGCCAACGTCTTTTATTTCACTATGCTCGACATATAGAATCCGTATATGGCTCACCTCACGCAGACAAACGTCTATAGATCCCAAGACAACTATTTATTATTAAGATCCAGTTGAGCGCTCTTTCTGCCAACTTTCGAGCATCTCTTGAAAATGTCTCACAATTTGCTTATGTATCAGCCAAGCCTTGGTTATCGTATTTTCAGTTTGATGGTTGCAACAACTTTTCATATGCGTGTAAATATTTTTGTATAACCTCGTTCCAGTCTAACGTATTTTCGGCCATCGCTCGCGCATTTTTTGACAACTTTTCTGTGTTTTCCATTATTCTCATGATGCCATCATTGATGGTATCACTCTCTATTTGTTGTATAACGACTCCGTTGACACCCGTTTGAACAATATCGCTGTTTGCCCCCACATCTGTTACAAGGGCAGGCAACCCTGACGCAGAAGCTTGTAATAGTGCCGAGGAAATTCCTTCGCCTTGAGATAGTAGTATAAACATATCTGAGCAGGCGTATAATTCGGACAAGACCGTTTGGGGTACAAAGTCTATGAAGCGAACACATGCTTTGTAGCGTGTCTTCGCGAGTGACATAAGTTCAGCTTTTTGTGGTCCATCGCCTACAATGAGCAATAACGCTCGCATTCCTCGTCGATCAAGTTCACCTACTGATATAATAGCAGTATCCAAGCGCTTGGATTCTACTAATCGACCGGCATACATGATAATAAAACTGGAAAGTGGTAGGTCATATTTAGCCCGCAAAGTGCGTTTAGTACCACTTGTTGCAGGTTTAAATACGTCAATATCGACTCCGTGCGCTATAAATGATGATATCTTCTCTTCTTCGATTCCTAGCGAGATTAAAACAGCGCTGACCTCTAACGAAAATGGTATGAGTAGATCAGCTTTTTTTATGATCCGCAAAGACACATGCTTTGAGTAGAGTTTACCAATAGTATCAACTAATTTGTTTCCGTAATACCAGCCGTACCCAGGAATACCGTTTATCGATAGAACTATTGGGAGATCACTTTTCATTGATTTTAACTTAGGGAGCGGTAAACAGGTTAAGAATTCAGGCGAGTAAAAGTGAAGAATATCGATGTCGGAATCTTCAATGATCTTGTTAAGTTCACGGTACTCGCGAACTGGATTAATAAAAGGATAGGCGACATTCTGGAGTAAATAATAATTTTTTATATAATGCATGTTTACGGCACGCGGAGGTTCTATAATCTGAACGGGTGTCTTTTTAGCTTTATATTCAACATATGACGTCTGAACTGTATAGAAATGCACGTTATTCCCATAATTTGCAATAAGCGATGCTGTATGCAATCGTGGCGAAATATTTACTCCGTGGGAAAATGGGGAGATGTAAAGGATATTCATGAACGCCCTTGGTGATGTTCTGCTTTCTCGAATGAAGTGTTACAACATATTGACCTTTTCATTCTGTTTGTGGTAAATTGCTCGTTCTTGCTTATTGCAGTTATAACTTCATTTCTACGAGTGTTGCTGATTCAATCAGGCGGCTATCTGTCTTATACGCGACAAAAAGCGTTCATAGCGGACCCATGAGAGAACTAAGGCGCACTAAGTAAGCAAAGGTTCAGTGAGCGGAACTTCTGTTTCAGTCTTTTGCCCTTAGAACTTAACACGGATTGCGCATAGGATTGGCAGAACTGCTCCCTAGCCTGTGTATCAGATTCATGGGGGTATGCTTTGATTTTGAATTGGCTAGCTAATAGCGATGCAAATCGGTTGAGTAGCATGTTCAGGAATGACCGCAGTTAGCGCGAAAGTTTCATGACGTATGCTTAAACCTGTTAGGGGTTAATTGATGCGACTTCAATTACCACCCCTATCTCTCCACTAGCCCAAGTCTAACATATGCTCTACACGGAGTGTGACTTGGCTTTGTCTTTGAATCGTCCAATTAGATCGAAAATGAGCTGCTCATAGTTGTCAACAATCGTATCCCAAGAGTAATGGTTTTTAACTCTTTGAAGAGCGTTAGTTGTCATTTCTGCATATTCGTCACGATGAGCTGCGACTAAGCGAATGATGGGCGCAAGATCATCTGCATCTCTGAAAAAGATCGCTTCATTTGCACAGACCTCTTTGTTAAACTCATTATCATGCGCTATGACTAATGCTTTACACACCATTGCCTCCAGCAAAGAGGGGTTAGTCCCCCCCGCAGAATGGCCGTGTATATATGCGATGCAGTTATACCTCAGCATCGACAGCAAATCTTTCTCATAAACAGCGCCAGCGAATACGACGCTACCGCTTTTGTCGTACTGTGCCGCCACTTTATCGACCGCTTGCTTATACCTTCTGCTTGAAAAATTCCCGACGACGATCAGTTTTGCCTGCACATTTGCCCGCAAAAAACCTTCAATGATCGCCTCGATATTGTTGCAAGGCTCCAGCCGCGCAATTACGAGAAAATAACTGAGCTGGTCCAATGTCACCGCTGCATTTTTTTCGGTCAAAACGTTGTTAATTGACGCAGGATCCCAACTTCTAAAAGCTGGCACATTAGCTCCGTACGGAATGTAATGAGGGGTTTTTTTCGTTGTCGCGGCAATAAACTTCTGTATTGCTCTTGAGTCTGCAATCACAACGTCCGAAAACCATACTGCGAGTTTTTCACTCAAAAACAGAATCGCTCTCTCCGCAAGATTGTACCTGCGGCGTCTCCATTCTATTCCGTCAAGGTTCGAGATCAATTTTTTCCCGAAGAGCTTGGGAATAAAAAAGAATGCGCCCGCCCCGTAACCCAACATGATAACGCAATCACACAAGAGGCTCGATCGAGTCAGAGAGTAAATGTCGTAGAGAGTCTCGTAAAGAATGCGATAGAAAGGCTTGACAGGGAAATAAAACAACTGAACGCCTTTAAAACTCGGTATTCTGGGATTTACTCCGCCTTCACAACTCACATACACTATATGGCCAAGCGCTGCGAGTCGCGTGCCGAACTCTTCGGCAAACGTCTCGAATCCCCCGTAACGGGCGGGTATGCCCCGTGATCCAATGATTGCAATTCGCAGCGTCATTTCATTTTCCCGACAGTGTTTTTCCAGCTCGGGAACTTCGCACGTCGACTCTCGTGTACGCTTCTCTGCTGGTGTGCGTCAGATCGACGCTGTAAACGTCGTGTCCTCTGCTGCGCAGCTCTGCCACCAAGTTCGTTCCGATGAACCCAGCGCCCCCCGTCACCAAGACTCGTTGCGTTTCTATTCGCTATCTTTCCTCGATTTCTCCGGGTAACTGGAAAAACGATGCTGCGCCTATATAAAAGTAACAATCGCGGTGGCGGGGGGACAGCTGCTCGAAATTCCAGAATCGCCGAAAAAGCTTGAGCCCGCTAGGACCTCGCTAGGCAAATTACGACGTAGAGATCGCGCTTTCTGTTTCAGCGTGTGCATCGTCGCCTGTGAAACGCGCTGAGGGGGGCGAGCTAGCAGCCCTCAAAGGAGCTGAGTCAACGCTTGTTGAGCACGCTCCGATGATCTTTTTTTAGAGACACACAGCTTCGATACGTGTGTCGATTGTTGCCGCCTGTTCACCTCTCTCGGCTACGCGGTGGAACGGTTCCACGGCTCAGGTACTACGGTTGCCCACAAGGTGTGATAACACACGATTCGCGTCGTGACGCGGCCAAAAAAGAACGAAAAAAGCTACACGAACTAGTTTTATTCACACTCGACCTACTTTTGCCGCATAGAAAGCAGATAACAAGATTTATACGAGGGGGGTAACTCAGGCTACTTTTCTTCATTTTGTGAACTGACCAAAGCCGCCACGCGCACCGCGATTTTCCACCAGTAGTCAGTGGTCCGATGCGGCTAAAGTGCCACGATTGTGGCAAATATCATGGTGTGATAGGCCAGGGCCCCGAAAAAAGAAGGACGTGTACGCGACCGTTTAGAAGGCTTTATCTCAATGTGCTAGAGTGCGACGCACGCGCTAACGCAGTTTTGACATCTCCCTTGTTTTTCGACCCTTCTTCTTTTTCTGCCGGCCACGTATTATAGTTTGAGGGGCCGTGTGTTACCGACACGACAGTCCTGAAACCACGTGAAAGTCCGCGCACCTGTTTTGCATGTTTTTCGAGTGAACGAACAATATTAAGGGGGGGAACTAATGGGGCGTTCCGACAATCACTTGCTCCGAGAACAGCCGAAACGCAACGGTTAAATCGTAGTACATTTCTTACATAAGTAGTCGAGCGAGTGCTCTGCAGTTTTGAATGAGGTAGCACGAAATCGATAACGAAATACGAGGAGGTGAGAGAGGTGAGTCCGCTTAGGATCATAGAATATATATTACTGGTTATTTTAGCGGTTGGCTGGGCGTATCTGACCTACGCGCAAGGGTTTGCCTGGAGCCGCGCAGCTAGCATCGTTGTTCCACTCATAGTCATAGTTCTTCTATTCATTGAAGATCGAAAAAAATAGTGGGGGATCGCTGCTTCTAAGTCGATCAGCATAAGTCGAAAGCATTGCTGATCTGACTCGTATTAGAGCCAAGAGCGTGCTGTTGAACAGAAACACCACGTCACCGCCGTCGCAAGAGCGCAGAACTCAGCGCATTTGTGCGCCTCGCCAACGCGTGTAGATAATGCGCGAGCATCGAAGCCGAACGAAGTGGGCGAGGCGAGCGAGATTGCTACGACAGCGACAGCGTGCATTGGAGTTCCGACACAACACGCGACGAGTCTGACTGCTCGCAACGAAATAGAAAACACTATATGCGATCCGCTGACTTCTCTTTTCATATTCTCCCCCACAGGGGCTTCGGCGGTTGAGGGATGGCCAATCAAAGTGATCTTGCGGCAGACCGGGAAAGGATTCGATTAGAGAGGGTCCCCGGCGATGCAATGCGATATATGTGCCCTGTTTGTCTAGCAGAGGGGTCCAAGCCGATGTCAGTTAAGCACCACGTCGACTGCCCCTATCTTAAGCGGCGAGATGACCGTTAGTGGTTGAACACGCAGCTAACAACAAACAGAAAGCGCACGTGGATTCGACGTACATGTGTCCCGACTGCGGCAGCGAGGGATCTGAACCGGAACTGATTAAGCACGCCGCTGAGTGTCCACGCGCGAAACCGAGCCACTAGGCGTACCAGCTTGTCCCTCTTTTTGCCTTAGAAACGCGCTTTTGGCGCGCATCGTTATTGTGCGGCAGCAGTTAAGCAACTCAGGACTTGTTCGGATCGCTCTTCTTTATGCGCTGCGAAAGCCGTGTGGCTTAGAAATCGTTTCCTGCACAAAAACAGCTTATCTTAAACCCTCTACGAACGAAGACCGCTTCGGTTGATCCCGTGCCCTGCTGAACGCTTGCGTTGGAAGGCGCGGTTGCTGAAATAGACAAGTGCGTGACTTCACGAGCGCGCCGCGCCCAAAAAAGACCTCAGGTGTTCTCTTCCACGGGCTTAGCTAAAGCGCTGATCGATTGAAACGCAGCAATGGCAGCGTTCTGCTGTTCTTCCGTGAGCGATTTGCGTCCGTAGTGGGTGCGTTCAAAAGCGACGGTCAACGTACGCAAGGGCTCCCGCACCTCAGGGACAGCCGCTTCTAGTGCGCCATATCGCTCCCAGTGCGTCATGTGCGGAGGGAGGGTGACCGTTGCGCGTGTCGCGAGCGACGCAAACGCAGCGTCGTACAACACGCCGATCGCTTGCCGGTCGTCTCCTCGTTCAAATAGCTCGAATGCTTCTTTGACGGCCGCCGCGTCGCCTGTGGGTTTAGGTGGAAGCTCGCGTGCCGGCTCTGATTCGAGCGCAGGCTGCTTGGCTGCTTCGATTCGTTCGTTTTGGCGCAGAGCGTGTCTCCTCGTCCAGCGCTCGAATGCTTCTTCGGTTAGCTCGGCGGCACGTGGCGGCTTTGTCGGGGGCGCTGGCTGCGGGGGCGCTTCAGCCCCTTCTTGACGACGCGAAGCAGCTCTCGTCAAGCTCGGGAACCGCTTTCGCGTGGCTGCGGGACGGCCTTTGACGCGCCTTGACGAGCGTGGCCAAAAGTATAAGTAGATGCCGAGAACCACGGCGCCGGTCACAACGGCGATGATGAAGTACGCCGGCGCCTGGCTGACGGGGAGGCTAGCGACAGCGCTTGTGGCCGCCGGAAACGCCGGATCGCCAGGTTCAGCGACCGTATAGACGTTTACACTGCCCGAGAGCACCGCGGGAACGCAGTTCACGCCGACCGGCAGAGAAAAGACGTACGCACCGCTCTCGTTCGTCTGCGTGCGCGCTACGGTGATGCCCCCCATGTGCAGCGCGACGGGCACGGACGCGAGCGGGCCTTTCGGTGTCGAGACGACCCCTGCCACGTATAGTCTGCTCCCGAGTGACACGCTGTCGGAGAGCACACGTACGTTGTTGCTCACCGTGGTGTTGGAAGAAGCGGGCCTAGTCTGAGCGGCGACGCCGAGCACCGGGACTTTTAAAAGGCTGTTCGACGCTGTGAGAGCGCCGAGCATACCCACAAGCGCTAACGCAAGCACGACGCACACACATCGAGTTTTTCTTCCGGAAAGACGCACGAACGACACCTTCGCTGACACGTTGTACACGGTTTAACGGGCCTAGACCAGACCAGACACAAGAACATTGACGATCTCAATATTAAATACTTGTTTTTCCCGTTTGCCGAAAACTGCGTCGCCTGTCGGTTCGGTTTCGCCTTAACGCCGGAAGAATGTTACGTCAAGATCCGGTCAAACTCAACAAGGTAATCAGATCCTACGCTGCTGCGGATACGGCGGCCCCTCTCGACTGCCCGTCTAGCACCGCAGCAGGCTCAAGATCAGATCGATGTTCGGCTCATCGTCGCGAAAAAGCTCATCAAACGTCAGGAACGTGTCCCTGACCTGAAGCACCGGCGCTATCGTCGTGAAGACCCCTTTCATGAGCAGGGCCGTCCGCGACTGCGGCGAGTCCAGGTCGTGTTCTTCAAAGGAGACGCCGTGCTCCACAAGGGACTTTTTCAGGATTGTGCAATTGGGACAGACGGGCAGCGTGTACACGCGTACCGCGAGGTTCGGTTCTGATGTCATCAGATGGTCCTTGGCCGCTCACCCGTATTAAAGCCTCTCTTGCGCCGGGAGGAGTGCCTCCACGCGCAATCGTCAGCCGCTCCGATCGCATTCAGCTTTTTTCGAGTGACTTAGCAAATTCCTGGGCTTCACGCAGGTCCTGCTCGTTCGGCCTTCCTTTGGCTATTCCGCCGATGAGTTTCATCGCCCCATACGTATCAAACCCCCGGCAGGAGAACTCCCCGACGATTGTTACTCCCTTCTCCTCCAATTGACTCTTCAAGGCACGGTGGTACGACCCGAGACGCGGTGCGCCCCTCGTTGAGAACACGAACGCTTTTTTGCTATCCACCGGGAGCCCATCGACCAACTTGAGCAAGCCTTTGTAGTGCTTTCCGAAGGCGATCCCCGACCCAAACCCGATGAGGTCATACCCACCGAGCGCCGCGACGTCCACGTCACCGGGGCTGACAACTTCTGCGTGCAGAACGCCCGCCATCGCGTCGGCGATCTTTTTCGTGTTTCCGTGGTGCTCTGACAGACAGATGATGAGCGTTTTCATCGTTTTTGTCACCTTTTTTGCCTTTGAGCGTTACGCCAGCAACGCCTTTCGCACTTCTCGCGCGTTTTCCGTGCTCGTCAGCACTTCAACGAGGTCGAGGGCAAAGGCTATCGCCGTCCCCGGACCCTGGCTCGTGATAATGGTTCCGTGCCGGACGACCGGCTCCTCCACGCGTTTTGCCCCGGGGATTTCGATGCCTGGATAACACGTCGCCGTTACCCCTTCCATGATGCCCGCCTGCCCGAGCACGTGCGGCGCTGCGCAGATCGCCCCGATGTACTTGCCTGCGCCGTGCGCATCGCGTATGAGCTTGAGAACTCGATGATCACGCTCGAGGTTGATGTAGCCGGGGTTCCCACCGGGGAGGACAAGGGCGTCGTACGCTTTGACGTCGTCGATAGAGACGTCGGACATCACCTCGATCCCGTGGTTGCCCGCTATGGGCGGATCCGCGATGCCGGCGAGCGTGACTGATATGCCCGCGCGTCGGAGCACGTCGACGATGGTGACAGCCTCGAGCTCCTCAAACCCGGGGGCGAGAAGGACTACTACGTTCATGCCTCTACCTGAGGGCTCCAAGCTCTTAAGCGTTTTCGACGCTTGTGGCGGCGCGCGCACGTCTTAGCGCGGGTCAACAGCTGTCACCGGTGAACGGCGAGCATGTTGAAAAGCTGTGGTGAACTACCGGATCAGAAAGCACGGCCGTTTGCGGGGACGCAGTCGCAAACGAGGAACGTCGAGGCCTGGACGATTACGCGTGGTCCCAGCGTTACTGACAAGTGCAGACGCCCCATCCGGATGAAAGCATATAAGTGACGGCCGCAACTCTCTCTTGAGGTATGTGATGCTAGAGATTACGGTCCACGAGATCCGAGGGATCTGCCCAGTGCATTCCACCGGGGATCGTATTCTCATAGAGGGGCCAAATATTGTGGTCGCAGAAACCGATGCACTCTGCACCCATGCGCTCTCGACGCTCCTCCATTATACGACGATCCTCGAGCAGTCGTGGTGCCCGGTTGCCCTTGGCTTGACAACGTCTGAAGACGCCGCGCACGCCTATATGCAGTGCGTCGATCCGGGGCCACCGTACACAGAAGGGGGCACGGTCATCTTCCGGTGTCGGAAAATAGAGCGTGAGTAGAGCGGCCAAGCACACGGCGCCGATGACGCAGTTGTCCTTTCCCTAGCGTTTCACGCTGTCGACTGCAGGATCCACCCTTTGCGCCTGAAATAGACCACCATCGCAATAATGATCACCGCGGTAACTAGCCAGAACGCGGGATACCCCCACTCGGAAGCGACTTCTGGTTCCCTGAAGTTCATACCGTAGACACTCGCGATAAACGCGAGTGGGAGAAATATCGTTCCGATGATCGTCAGCACCTTCATGACCTCGTTTAGTTTGAGGCTCACGCTTGAGAGATAGATGTCGAGAATGCCTGAAACGATGTCTCGGAAGGTCTCGACGATATCGATCGCGTGAACGGTGTGGTCGTAAACGTCCCTGAAGTAGGGATGCGTGCTCGCTTTGATGAGGGGTGTTTTCGCTTCCTCGATCCGGTCAATGACCTCCCGAAGCGGCCACGTCGATTCTCGGAGGTAAACGAGTTCCGTCTTGAGCCCGTGAATCTCTTCCAACGTGCTCGGCGTCGCTGACGTGACGACCTGATCCTCGAGGAGTTCGATCCGCTCTCCGAGCTTTTCGAGGATCGCGAAATACTGGTCAACGATGACGTCAATGATGGCGTACGCCAGGTAATCAGGCCCAGTCACTCTGAGGCGTTCCTCGTTCGAAGAGATGCGCTGCTTCAGGATGTCAAACGCATCGTTATGCCCTTCGCTAAACGTCAGCACGTAGTTCTTCCCCAGGACGATGCTCACCTGCTCCTCTTCGACGGTCGCCGCCTTATCGTTGTAGCGGAACATGCGCACCACGATGAACACGTAGTCGTCGAATACCTCGACTTTCGGGCGCTGACTGGTCGTCGCTATGTCCTCAAGCACGAGCGGGTGCACGCCAAAGCTCTGCTTGACAGCCTCGAGCAGCTCCGGAGTGTTTGGTCCTTCGACGTTAATCCACGTGACGGTGGGCGTTTTCGCGTACGTCCCGCACTCTTCGATGCTCTGCGCCTCCGCCTCATTAAAGGTACGAGCATCGTAATCCACGATGCGAATCTGTGTGGTTCCCGTTGCTCCCGGAGGGGATACCAAACTCTCTGGAGCTTGACCCGCTTTCTCCGATCGATCTTTGATTCGCTGGACGTAGCGTTTCGTCCTCTTGTGCGTTGTGTGTGCTTTTGTCTCCGTGTGCCTCACCACTATTCAGCCAGCGAACAACAGCTTAGGGACTCCCTGCCTGCTGCTAGACAGCGCCACCGCCTCTGGCAGCCTCTTCACCGCGTCATGCTCGACTGAGGTCGTAGCGCTGCGACCGCAGCTCACGACGCATACCCGGCGGCCGATAAGCCCGCAGGCCATATTAGCCGCGAGCGTCCTTTAAAGTTTCGTCTGCGCTCTTATGCTTGATGCCTACGTGTGACTCGGCGCGCTGTTTCAGTGAAAGAGCTATTAGCATTACTGACAGACTAACGCTGCTATGCGTGATTAGGGGCGATCTGGACGGGAAGACATTGTGACGGCAGACGATAACACCCTCGACGTGCGGAACCTTACGAAGCGCTTTGGTCCGATCATCGCGATCGACGACCTTTCCTTCAGCGTTGCTCAGGGAGAAATATTTGGTTTTCTCGGGCCAAATGGCGCAGGAAAAACCACGACCATTCGGATGCTCACTGGCCTTCTGACCCCCGACGCAGGTGAGATCATGGTTCAAGGGACAGACGTGCACCGCGATCCGATACGGGCGAAGATGGCGATGGGCGTCATCCCCGAGATGAGCAACGTCTACATCGAGTTGACGGCCAGACAGAACGTCGTGCTGGCAGGCAGGTTCTACGGCAAACGAAAGAGCGAGGTCGAAGCGCAGGCTGATCGGCTGCTGAAGCAGTTTGAACTCGACGATCGGAAGGATGATCGCGTTCAGGGGTTTTCGAAGGGTATGAAACAGCGCGTGCTTATCGCGAGCGCGCTCGTGCACGCGCCGCAGGTGCTCTTCCTCGACGAACCCACATCAGGGCTTGACGTGCACAGTCAGCGACTGATCCGCACGATCATCACGGAGATGCACCACGAAGGTACCACGGTTTTTCTGACCACCCACAATATCGAAGAGGCCAGCGCCCTGTGCGATCGGGTGGGTATCATCAATCGCGGGGCACTTGTCGCCGTTGACACGCCGGAACAGCTGAAAAAAGCGTTTCAGGAGACGCAGTCGGTTGAAGTAGCGTTCGACCGGCCCATTGACGGGTATGAGGTTGTCCCCACCAGCTTGGCAAACCGCGTTGAAAAGGCGGGTGACAAGTGGCGTTTTTACACGGACGACCCCGATCAGCTGATAAAACATCTTGTCGGGTTCGCACAGCGACAAGGGCTCACGTTGACCTCGTTAAACACGTACGGCGCGAGTCTCGAAGACGCCTTCGTCAAGTTCACCGAGGGGGGGCCACGTGTATCATAGGCACGTTGCCGAGCAATTCCGCGGCGTCGCTCTTATCGCAGAGAAAGACACGCGGATCTACTACACCAAACCCCCTGTGCTTATGTTCGCTTTCTGTTCCCGATGTTCATCTTTTTGGCGTTTTTCTTTGGCAGGGAGGCCGACGTGCACGCGCTATTCCCGGGGCTCTGCGCGATGTTCGTGTTCTTTATCGCCTCGTCAGTTGGCCCCCTGATTACCCCCTGGGAGAAGCGTGCAGGAACCTATGAGCGATTGCTTTCCTTTCCGGTTACCGTGAACACGATTGTCCTAGGTGACGTGACCGCTGGCATGCTGTATGGGATCATCATCGCCTCGGTTATTTTGACCGGCGGGACCATCGCGCTCACTTACGCAGTCACTGCCGGGGGCGCCGTCTTCATTGCGGTGATCCTCTTCCTGGGCGCATTCTGTTTCGCCTCGCTTGGCGCACTGCTCGCCTCACCAGCGACCACCGTCCCCGCTAACGTCATGATGCTCTCCAATCTCGTGCGCTTCCCCCTGATCTTTATCAGCGGCATTTTGGTGCCGATCGACAGCACCCACGGCGTAGCAAGGGTCTTAAGTTATTGTTCGCCGATTACGTACCTCGTCGATGGGTTCAACTGGGGCCTAAACGGCACCTCCGCGCTTTCACCGGTCGTCGATCTCGGCGCCCTTGTCGCTTTTAGTGCGGCCTTCCTGGTGCTAGCGAGCGCATTCCACCGGCGCAACGTGATGAAGGGGCTCTGATCGAGCAGGATCGGTAGCTGCATTCTCCTGCAGAAGCGCGAACTTTGCCCGCGTGGAAAACGGCTGCGACTAAATGGTCACTCAAACAAGCCATTGTTATGTGCGTGGCTCGAAGCAGTTTCTCAGCAGGGGTTCACAAAGAGAAGAGCGTCGCTCTGTGGCTATCCAAGAGATGGTGACCCAGCATCCATCGTTGCGCACCTCAAGGTAAAGCTACAGAATGACTAGTAGGCATGCAAGCCCGGCGTCGGTTCTGCGGGCACGAATCTCAAAAAAATCGCGTGCAAGCTCGATATAGGCATATCTAAGCCTCTGCTTTCGTTTCAATCCAGAAGCACACCAGCCATGCAGGCTCGGCCAAGGAACTGAAGCGGAAAACGTTTATCGGTTTACACGCACGTAAACCCGTCTTAAGAAGATAGCTAAGGAATGCGAATGACGTCGCGCAAGCTAGAGGCAGTGCTCGCTGCTGCAGTCATTGTCATAGTACTCACAAGCGGCTGCCTTTCTTCCCTACCATTTCGCTCTACTCCCACCGCTAAGCCGCGAGACATAAGCGGATCGTACGACGCCTCCTTCGTTCTGGGCGGTTGGAGTCCTGTCAGTAAGTTCGCGCAAATGAAGCCAAATACCTATGTGGGCGTTTACACTGATGCAAAAGGGCAAACATGGAACTTTACGGTAGAATTGATCTCGTCCGAAAACGATTCATACGGCCGATATTTCGAGCTGATGAAACAACGAACCGACGCTGGGTACGTCAAAACGAACGAATCGAAGATAGCGCTGGGAACGGGACAGACTGTGTTCGGGAGAATTGACGAGAAGTGGTACGGCTACAAAGCAAGCGACGCAGCAAACCCTGCCCTGTGTGCGCTGCTCTTTGGCTATGACGAGACTTCCCAAAGCTGGGTAGTGGTAACTGCTACTAGTGGTGCGATTGCCACAAAACAAACGAGTGCCACGTTATCTTGACTTTCCGCTGAGTGTTATAAAAAGCGCCGGTCTTCTAACCCGAGAGCGTAGTAATCTGAACGATTGCGGCTGCTTCAAAATACAGTGTTGTATAATCGCAGTCAGTTTCATCCACATACGCGGATCTTCGATCCCTGAGACGCGTTTCGAAACTAGTACGCGTAGCCGGGTTCCTTCCATCCATACGTGTGATGAAGGCTCATCCACGTCCGGATCTTCGCTATTATAAGATAAACGTGGTTCCGCGCCCGCTCCGGGATTGTAACGTCGTATATTCTATCCTGGAGATACTGAAATGCCTCACCGTTGTGTGAGCACGTTTGCATCAGTTTTTCGGCAGCGTTCTCCGCATACGTGCCTGTTAAGTCACCGAGTTGAGAGATCAGCTCATCCACTTCGGCAAGATCTTGTAGCATCGCTAAGAAGCTAGCATAGTCTAGAATAACGGTTTGGCAAGAGCAGCGCGAAAGTAATGCGCTCGTCCTGTACTGTTTCAGTCCCATACGGCGAATAGCTTACTCGACAGGGATGGCTGTTAGAGGACGCAAGACGGCTTACTGCATCAGGCAGCGCAGCATGAACTGCACGAAACGCCGCCACATCGTAGTGATGCCTGTCGCCGCAGCGCGGTTACGATCTATTCCCGCCGCTCAAATATCGCTTGACAAACTGGTCGGCTTCTTCGTCTCGCGGTTCAAAAAGAATTCCTTGATCACCGGGAAACGGCACGTGGTGATCGTGTTCCCAGGACAGAATGGCGGGTGGTATGCCATCAGGATACGCGTCGCAGGTCGCTCCTGGGAAGATGACGTCGCGAAAGTGCTTGCATAACGAGCATATTGGTGTCGTCAGTAAGGTCATAGCGCGGTCACACGTCATAACGTTTACAAGCGGCAAAAACTTTGTGTGCCTCCACGATCGCCGAGGGCGCAAGCGCCACGAAACGTGATCTGCAGCCCGTGCGTCTACCGTCACTGATCGACAATATGAGTTCGCCTAGAGGCGAGCCGGCCGTCTGTACTTAGCTTATCGAGAGGATTTTTTTTATAGACCGGAGGAGTATAGGGCAGCAGGTGTTAGCGTGACAAACTTATGGACTTCGCTTCCCGTCGGACCTAACCCGCCCGACGTCGTATATGCGCTGATCGAGGTGCCAAAAGGGTCCCAGAACAAGTACGAATACGAAAAAGAACTCGGCATCTTTGCCATCGATCGCGTGCTCTATTCGCCTGTGCAGTACCCGACTGACTACGGCCTTATCCCCCAGACGTACTACGATGACGGGGATCCGCTGGACGTCATGGTGATAATGGATGAGCCAACCTTCCCTGGTTGTCTCATTGCGGTCAGGCCGATTGGCTTGATGAGGATGATTGACAGTGGAGACAACGACGATAAGGTCCTCGCCGTTCCCGACAAAGACCCGACGTATGCAGAGGTGAGCGACATAAGCGATCTGCCCCCACACAAAATGCGGGCCATCGGACACTTTTTTACCGTCTACAAACAGCTTGAGGGAAAGAAAACCGAAGTCACCGGCTGGGAAGGGGCGGAAAGTGCTAAGAAGGCGATAACGCATTCGATAAAGCTTTATAACGACAAGTTCGGCTAAACAACGCCACTCACGTCTCTTGGTTAGTATGCTGCGAATGCCGGGCTAATCAACGTTGCGATTCAACCCCAACAGCGCTTTAGCGCCTCTCACGGAGGGGGATCTGGTACTTTATAGGCAACTAGCCGAGACACCAAAAAGTTCTTAATCGGGCTGCGTCCTACTACGGCTGCGCAACAAGACACTGCATCACATGGACATTTCACAACTCATACAGTCAATCGTCCTTGGCATCATACAGGGCATAACGGAGTGGCTTCCGATCAGCAGCAAGGCGATGATGTCCGTGATCATGGTGAGCTTCTACAATATGAACCTCACCGAAGCGGTCTATTACGCCATTTGGTTGCACATCGGGTCGTTGTTCGCCGTCGCGCTGTTCTACCGAGGCGATATCCTCAAACTGTTGGCTAACTTGCCCACGTACGTGCGAGACTTTCGCCACCCGAGCGCTTACAACCGACTGACGACGTTTCTCATCATCGCGACGTTTGCTACTGCGCTCGTTGGTGCTCCCTTGCTCGTCTTTGGCTTGACAAAGCTGCAGCTGACGGGGAGTTACGCCATCGCGTTTATCGGCGCGCTCCTCATCGGCACCGGCCTGCTGCAGCTACACGCGCGGCAGAGAGTCGGCAAACGAAACCGGTCGCTCTCACTAACGGATGCCATCATAGTTGGTCTCTTGCAAGGCGTAGCAATACTTCCCGGCTTCAGTCGCTCAGGACTGACCGTATCAGCGCTCCTCTTGCGTCGTTATTCAGCAGAGGACGCGCTCAATTTGAGCTTTTTGATGTACATCCCGGCCGTGATCGGAGCTGAAATAGGGCTGAGCCTTATAAAAAGCGGGTCGTACTTCACCGTGTACGCGCTAGTCGCCATCGTCGTTTCGTTCTTCTTCGCGTTATTAACCATTAGCACGCTCCTGAAAGTGGCAGAGCGGATAAACTTCGGCTATTTCTGTATCCTTATCGGGTGCTTGGCGTTGGTGCCGCTGCTCATTACGCTGACCGGCGTCGTGCCCGGCGTCTGAAAGACCGGCTCAGCTTATCCTTCTTTATTTGAGCTCTCCCAAAACGGCAACTGACACAACGAGGCTTCAGCACCAAAAAAAATCGCGGCCGTCGCAAGATCTTCGCGATCATGATGCAATTGATATACTGAGAGAGCGACTGAACCCACGTGAGCATCGGAGCGTTCTGTGACAAGCAGCATCAGCCGACGATAGACGCCATGATCGCTTCGGTTCAATCGAAGCCTCTTCAATGATGTCAGCTCCGGTCGCTTTGACGACCTTCTCGAACGCCTCGAAAATGAGGGAAAAACTCTCGTCGTGGTCGGTACCGCCACCGACATTCTTGGCGTCATCGGCCTCAAGGACCGAATTCGGGAAAAGTCTGCTCCCGTGTTGCGCGCTCTCGCGTCACGCGGCATCAAAACGGTCATGCTCACAGGTGACAATGAACGTGCAGCAGCCGCTGTTGCGAGCGAGCTGGCTTTAGACGAGTGCTACGCAGGGCTACTGCCGGAGGACAAAGTGCGGCACGTTGCCGAGTTGACCAGGGCCTACACACACGTCGTAATGGCCGGTGACGGAGTTAATGATGCTCCTGCCATGGCGCGGGCACAAGTGGGCATCGCAACGGCAGCCGCTGGCTCGGACGTCGCTGTTGAGACTGCAGATGTCGCGCTGATGGAAGATGATCTCTCAAAGCTGACGTATCTCATCGATCTTAGTAAAAAAACAATGGCCGTTGTCAGGGAGAACGTGATAGCATCGGTTCTGATTAAAGGATCTTTTGCGCTGCTCGCCCTTCCTGGAATTATCACGCTCTGGCTAGCAGTCGGTATCGGCGATATGGGGTTAAGCCTAGCCGTTATACTTAACTCCTTACGAATCGGTCGAAGGCAGTAGCGGGTCAACGGTGCCCGTTTGCAAGGCCGTTGCGAAAATAGGTTTAGCCGTGATCATACGACTTCAGCTTATTCGAAACCACAGTCAAACTACCGAACGCGGCCCAGCAGCCAGATTTTTGAGGCAACAGATGGGTGCCACCTCCTTTTGAACGGTGCGGTGAGAGAGTTATCGGCGCTGCATTAGGACGCAACAGTTATGTCGCTGTTGGTCTTTCGACAAACTCCTTAACGGTTACTCGTTTCTAGCGTGACCGTCACATTAAAATGGTAGCATCGCAAAAATAGTATCCGGATCATAGACAGGAGTTGCAGATCTGCACTATTGTCACCTTTGCCGCAACAAAGCGCAGATCTGCAGCACCGTCCCCGAGCCCACAGGGGTTCGGGATTCTCTTTTTTGGGTCTAAGAGCGTTTCATGCATAGTCGCGTTTATCATCATTTAAATATTTCGATTTGTGCTGATCATCGAAGCCTTGAACAGCCTCGCCATTGCTTTTCTTCCGGATACTTTTCTTAGCGCCAGAATTTCTTCCTTTCCAAAAACAGAGAAATGCTTATTGACCTGAGCCTCCTTTAAAAAAACGGAGATAAAATCATGTGTTCTGGCGGTGGCCCAGTTGTCACTATGGAAACTAGCTGGTTTGCGACATATAGCTGCAGCACCTGCGGGAAGAAGTTCAAAGCGATGGGCAAAAACCCGACATGTCCTTCTTGCCGATCAGAAGACGTAGTTAAGCGTTCAGATTAGACGTGAACCAGAGGAGATTGGAGACTTGTCAAAGTGGCTGCTCTGTCAGTGACCGCGTTGACAAAAACGCGGATCTTCTCAGCAACCTGTATGGACAGCGCTCATTGACCCCAGAAATCGACGAGAGTGTAGTTTAGGCTGCCCACCCCAAACTCAGCCGCGTAGGCGAGGTGCGCGACATCTTGGGCGCTCTGGTGCTTAAGCGAGCGATCTCGCCATTTGAGAAGGTCAAAGCCGGCACTGTCGAGCGCGAGAGGGTCGATGCCGGCCAGCATGTATCCGAGAAGCGCCTGTTTGCCCCCGTGCCGCACTTCCTCGGCCTGGAGAAGCGTCTCAACGGCATCGAGAATGAAGAGGTTACACGGTTCGATCGAAGCGATCGCGGCAATCGCTTTGTGAATGTCAGGCGTGCCGCGATGCATTGCGCTGCGCTGACCGAGGTCGAGCAGACCGAACTGATTCTTTATGGCGCCAGTCATGGTGCAAGTTACGTGGCGCTTAAGAACCGGAAGAGAGATCTTCAGGTCAAAGGAGCGGGGGACGACGGACAGGGAAAGGTCAAATCCGTACGGTGTCTGGCGCTTCACGTGCTTCCGCAGGTTGAGGTTAACCAATTTGACTCCGTGGGCATCGCATACATGGCGTAGAGGGTGCCCTTGAGGCACAGCTCCCGCTTTGCCACGCCAACTATAATCGTAAGCAGGCCCGTCACCTACCACCACGCGATGACCAGACAGGAACGTAAGGACAGCGTCGAGCACAAATGGATCGGTCGTAGTCGGATATGTCTCGTCTGAGACGACATTAGGCTTTACGAAAACTGTCTCAGCCTCCTCGAACATATCAGCATACTGCGCGAGCACACGGTCGACAAAACCCCTCTTTGTCGCAGCGCTTTCCAAGGCGACTAAGACATTCGACATAATGTACAACCTATTAAGAGATGCGTCCTAAATACTTTGAGGCCCTACTCATCGAACACAGTCCATTACGCTGCGTTTTGGCGGCTACCCGCACAGCGTGCCATATGATCGATTCAATCTTAAATCTGATGTGCGGTGCGACGCTAGGCTCACCGATTAAGACAAAAATGCAAGCCAAGCCGCTGTCGTTTTGCTTAGAGAACAAAGCGTTTACCTGAAAGGATGCTGTCAATACGCCTCTCGCTGAAATCCAATTCTGAAAGATACATTGATGCTATTCTAGTGACGGTTATTTCGCGAGAAGACGAGAACGAAAATTGCCAGCGGCTCGGGGTTCGCTTATCAAAAAGAGATCTAGTCACGTATCAAGGTAGCGCAAATATTCTCCATATTTCCTTTGATGCTGTTTGAGTTTTATCGTGTTTATTATGTTAAGTGAAAAAATGAGCCATAACCACCGTTCTATCCAGCTGACCAAAAAAAATGCTGGCTCACTTGATTCTTTCAGTTTTAATCGTCCAACAAGAAGAAGGGCCTTCGCTTTTTTATTGCAGAAACGCGTCAATATTTCCGCAATAGCAGAGACATTGTCAAACTCTCCCTTCAGGCTTGCTCGCTCTGCTAGCGCGATAAGAATATTGGCTATCCATTCATTCAGTCTATTCTTGATTTGAATCCTGGTAGCTAATGAGAGAGATTCATCTGACATCATTCTATTAATAATAAGTTTGAACCCGGGCAAATATAGTCTATACTCAGACGAACGGGCATAGAAAGATTGTGTGTGCTGCATGTAAATTGCACTCGGTTCATTTGAGATAATAACTGGATGATGCGCTGCAATGCGGAACTCAAAGTCTATGTCTGCTGGTCCACCCACGTCAATGTCTAATAAGCCAACGCAATCCACTACCTTTGATCTGAAAACAATCGAATTCCACATTAATTGATGATCCAATATGTCTAATAGACCATCAGGAGGGGGAAAATATCCAAAGCGACCACCGTTTTTCGAAATACCGATGATCTTGTTATCTTCAACTTGGATGGTCAACCCTGCATAAAACATGACATCAGGATTGGAGCTGAGAGACTGCATGGCCACTTCAAAAAAATGTGGCAAAAGGAGGTCATCATCACTGAGAAATGAAAAAAAAGGGGTATTTACCTCTTTAAGTCCATAATTGAAATTTTCCATAGCGCCTATGTTTTGTTCGTGACAGTAATACTTGATTCTTGAATCAGTTTCCGCTAGTTCAGTCACAACTTTTTGCGTACTATCATTTGAGGCGTCATCGTATACGCATACCTGAAATGCTGAAAACGTCTGGTTTAGTACACTTACGATCGCTCTTCGTAACAACGTCGGCCTGCGAAACGTTGGGATAATGACGGTAATTAGAGGTTCTGCATCTATCACAGTGACGAGTTAGGCAACAGAGTATAAAGATTTCTTTTTCTATTGTTTATCTTACTTCATACACATAAGCCGAAAGAGATCGCATTAGCGGACGAGCAAGGGATAAGGCAACAATAGCTTCAGTGCGCTTGGACAATCGTCCCATTTCTGTCTTAGTGGGTGTTGCGTTTAGACGTACCGCTTGGCTGCTCGATCGTGTCGGAATACCATGTAACCACACGTTGGACAAACCCATGCTTTTGAAGTCTGGGACGCTTCTCAGGCTTTCTGTATTGTTAAGGAAAGATTTGTGGCCTCATTTAGAGCTATAGTGATAACGGAAATTAACAATCCGCTCACGCTCGCATCATGCCAATCCTTCGATGTCTAGTTTCTCCTCTATGCTCCAAGACTATCAATCTGAGCTGGGTTATTGCATCTGCGGTGTAACTAGGAAAATAAAACCCTTCGAACTTCTTTGCGATTTTCATAGCTTCAATATAAAGCAGGAGGGAGACCAGATCTCCTTCAATATCAACATCAGTGAATGCGGGGAGTAATTTTAGAACTCTTCCTTCATTTTTACAAAGTTTTATGAATTGAGAGATTTCTACGCCCCCGGAAAACAGCTGGTTTTTTGAAAAATATTCCGGATCGAAATGCCGTGTAATTCCCACAAGATAAATGCCTCCCTCACCAGCGGGACCGAGGACCACGGAATTAGTGCCGCTATCTTCCATGAGAAATGAGAATGCGCGGTTTATAATATCCGGGGGTAAATAAGGGAGGTCTGCGCCCAAAATTACTAAATTTTCCGAGCCCATGGCAAAAGCTGCGGAGACCACGGATCCAAATCGCTCATCAAAAGTCGTGCCGCTTTGGGTGAGAAATGTAATAGGTCTTTCCAAATGTCTTTCCTTCACGACTTCCTTTACAATCCGCTCCATGGATTTCCGTTCGTCTGCAGGGCTAAATCCAATCACGATTTCGCTCGCATTACTTTCGGCGGAAAGTACAATTGTATCCTTCAGCATTGCCTCGGCGAGTAAGGCAGCATCCTGTGCATCTAAACTGGAGTCTTGGAAAAGGCGAGTTTTTACGGTCTCTGCCACCGGAACCTTAGAAAATATGATAACGACATTCTTTATTGATCCATGTTCTGTTCCGTGAGACTTGGGTTCGACAGATTCACGTTTTAGTTGCAATCCAGAGTCCTCGTCCAACTTTTTTTTCGTGGGCGGCCTTATTCCAAGCTATTATGCCCTTTTCCGCTTCATCATACAGATCATTGCCAAAGCCTGCAATGATGTTCTCCTTGTTCTTCTTTAGGGTAACCAAGTATTGATCCATATGCTGCGCGAAATCAACACTCCGGTCTTCTTGTTCTCTTAAATTTAATCCGGCTGCCCGAATCAAATTTGCATAGCCATCCAAGGTCTGCATGTCGGGAAATACCATAAACGCCATGAGGAAATCCGCCTCATTTGGCGGGGCTTGTACCGAACCCCAAATCCAATCCGTAAACGCCAAAGTCCCGCCGGACTTGAGTACTCGTGCCGTTTCTTCGATGAGCCGTTTTTTGTCCCTGATATAGCACCAGGAGTCTTGACCCCACACGACATCAACAGATTTCGCATGAGCGGGCAAGTCTAGGGCGGAACCAAGGCGATATTCGATCTTGTCCTTGAAGGGTTTACCTATGGTTCGCTTTTGGGCTTCTGCGATCATTTCCGGTGTGATATCCACTCCGACGACGCTGATGCCATATTTTTCGACCAGGTGACGGGCAGGACCACCGAGGGCAGAACATATGTCTAAGAGGATGAGATCCTTGCCTCTCACATCAATGCCGACTTTCTTTGCTAAATAATCTGTCTGTTCGGCCCCACCGACGTGGATCTCTTCACCCATTAAAAGTTCCCACAGTTTTCCGCCTGGTCCAGCATAAACGGCACTCACGTCGTTAACGCTAAAATCATATTGTCTATTCATACTTTCATTAACATCCATCTGAATCAGATCCCTTCTTTTTCGTGGAACACTGGGCATATTGAAAACACTTGGGATCTGCGGTCATTAAGTCGCCGGCATAATAATAGGCACTACTCCGACACCCGAAACAAAAGGAATTATTGCAGCAACTGCTGCAATTGCCCGGGAGTTTGGCAGGATCCCGGAAATCTAAAAATAAGAGTCTCCGCCTCCCGCTCTCCAGAATGGTCAAAAATTCTTCCTTATTCACGTTTCCAAACTCCTCTGTTCGGATCACGGAACAAGGGACCACCCACCCCTCAGCAGTGACACATACGACCGTTCCACAATAAAATTTCGAAACATCCATAGGCCCGCACGAGGGGTCGTTCGGGTAATTTACTCGGTCACGGAAGGTAAAGATGTCCTTTATCCGGGCGTCGGTCGGTTCCCAAGAACTGTTTCCCGTGCGGTGGATCACGGGGTTGAATAACGTAACGCAAGTCTTGATGCCGAACTTTTCCTGAAAATAAGCGATTGTCGCCCGCGCGTCTCCAGCGGCCAATGGGGTTGTATAGGTGATGCAATTCACCATCCCCTCCGGGTCCTTCCCCGCTGCCAAGCAGTTGTTAATGCCTTTCAGGATTAATCCGATATTACGTGAATCTCCGTGACGTTTTTCCCCGCCATGCAAAATCCCGTAGAGTTCCGGATCGAGCGAATCTAAATGCGTCGAGATAAAACCCCCTTGGGTTGCCTTTGCAGCGCTTGCCGCGACCCCCGGTTTGGCGAGAGGGATGCCCGATGTCCAGATGTTGTTAATTAGACCTAAGCTGGTGGCGTAGGTACAGAGGGCTTCCCAGTCCCTCCGCATAAGGGGATCTCCTCCCAACCAATCTATCGTCTGCACCTTCAAGGCGGCCGCAGCGTCTAATAGCTGCCGAATAGTTGCGGAGGATAACTCTTGAGGGCTCTCGGGGGTGCTTCCTGCGTAGCAATAGTTGCATAATTGGGGACATTGGAGGATTGATTCGATTTGGAGGGTGAAGACTCTTCCTTCTGCATAATATTGTTTTTGGAGGTCAAATTGCGCCGCCATTCCCGCGTGGGCTAAGGGTACATCTTCTTTCATATTTGCGAGCAACTCGACGATTTGTTATTCGTTCTTTGAATGTGGCTTATTGGTACTTAATCATTAATCCAATAAAGCTTGAGCGCATACGAACTAGGACCAATCGAGGCTAAAAAAGGGCATTTTTTGGTCTTGGACTACTAAAAACAGACAGTAAAAGTTGTTTTCCCTGACTGAACGTATCCGTTTCTGCCTATGACCATGGATTCGAATACGAGCACGAATGTAAGTTGTTTAAATACGATACTTTTGGACTTTTAGGAGGAGAAAATGTGTGCAAAATTGGAGATCATAAAAGCGGATATTACCACCTTGTCAGTGGATGCCATCGTCAATGCCGCCAATAACAGTTTGTTGGGAGGGGGCGGGGTTGATGGGGCGATTCATCGCCAGGCCGGACCGCAATTGCTTGAAGAATGTGCCACCTTGGGAGGGTGTCCAACCGGAGACGCGAAGATCACGAAAGGTTTTCGTTTGCCGTCGCGTTTTGTGATTCATACTGTCGGACCCATCTGGCGTGGGGGCAGCCACAATGAGCCGGAATTGTTGGCTGGCTGTTATCAAAGCTGTTTCGCGCTAGCGCACCAACATCATTTGAAATCCCTGGCATTTCCTTCCATCAGCACGGGCGCCTATGGATATCCCCTCGAAAAGGCCTGCGGGATTGCTCTTCGCGAAATTCAATTGGCCATAAAGCAATATCCGGAGTTGGAAAAAATCGTTGTGGCTTGCTTTGATCAAAAAACGCTGGATGTTTACCAGAAAATTAAAAGCGGGTTGTCAGGAGTTTGAGGGCAGGTGAATGTCTTTAAAGGGAACGGGTATGTTGGATATGAGCTAGTTAAAGACACCCACGGACGTCTCGACCACATACTTACGGTCAATGGGTCTCACTTTTTCAGCTGAACCAGGAGTCAGCACGGATGGCCTCTAAACGTCACGCTCATATTGGAGCGAATCATATTAGCTCTAATAAGCTGAGATCGCGAAACGATGCGAAGAGAAGCTCGGCTGCTGAAGGTGAATAAAAACGAGCGACGGGCGCCTTAGACTCAGTCCTGAAGAAATACAGAGCTTCGAAGAGCACGGCGTAAAGATTGGTGATATTCTCGCGGAAGCGCGACTCTTCACAACGGTTTCTGGAATCCTCTTCGGTTTCTTGCTTACTGCATCAGTCGCGGATACAAGTCTGATTCCGGGAATCATCCAGCGCACCCTTTTACTTCTGGCACTTATCTGCACGGCGTCTGCTACGCTTATGTTCATTTTGCCCCCCTTATACCATCACCTTCGGTTTCCAATGGACCAAAAACAGAGGGCGCAATTTTTCTGGCGGAGTCATAAGTTTATCGTGTGGGGCTTAGTTCCTCTGTACGCGGGTGTGTATTTCTCGCTGTTTCTCGCCTTATATTCACTCATCGGTGCTTATGCCGTTATATTGGCGACAGGAATACTGATAGTCCCTTTTATTGCATACGAACTGAGGAAGATCGGCGACCCAAAGGAACTTGGGTAAACGCTAGAAAAAAGTCGCTGAGCATTTAACGCATGACTGTGGACACAACAGTAATCACCTACTCGACTGCCGCAATCAGGCTAAGCTTACGTGATTTAGAATGTGATTTGCACTAACAACTACTGTTCTTTACCCACGATCGTATCCCTGTCAGTCACTGTCTAAGAACCTAAATTCGCTGCGAAACTCTTCCCCAGTTTTTCTAAAGTGATCACCAAAAAGTTAGTTTATTGCTAATGACAAATTTTAGTTTAGGAAGATGTCGAGAGTCATAAAAGAAAAGGCAGATGATGCGACGAAGTACGATCTTGTGGCAAGGGCACTCGATATATTCAGCAACAAGATCGCTTCAGCGACGTCAATTTTTATCAAACCTAATCTTGTTTCGAAAGAGCCGTACCCGACCACCACCGACCCACAACTTCTCGATACGATCCTAGTCCCTCTCAGACCACGCCCTAATGGTAGGGGATGGGCCTGCTTTTGATGCCCCCCTAAACGCGTTTTTCAATCGAAAGACGCGAGGCGTGACTACGAATCATCCGCTGAAGCGTGTTTGCGATGAGCGCGGCGCTAGATTCACCAATCTCAACAAGAGTCCTTTTAAGAAACGGCAAAGCGACCGTGGGTTTAAACTCTCTCTGTCGACGGTTCCACAATCATTCGATCTAAAAATCTCCCTGCCAGTGCTGAAAACGCACGCCATTTGCACGCTGACAGGAGCCGTGAAGAACCAGTTTGGATTGGTTAAACCGATAGAACGCGCCCGCTTACATGCCAGCGGCTTGAATTTGCACAAAAGCATCGCTGAAGCCGCGGCGCTCGAACCGTTCGACATCTTCATAGTTGATGTTGCGGAAACACTTGTTAACGCTCAAGAATTGCGTCACGGCGGCAGGAAAGCGCATCTCGGCTACGTACTTGCGGGAACCGACCCCGTGGCAATCGACTGCGCCGGTCTTGAGCTCTTGAGAACAGTCGACGGAAAGCTGGCTGGCAAAACTATAGATAACATCCCCCATTTGGCTTTTGCAGAAAGTTATGGTGTAGGAGAGAGGCGATACGAATGCGTGGGGCTTGCGAAAACATAGACATCTTTCGGGTGGAGAAATACTACCGAGGACTCCTGCGACTGTAAGCCCCCACCACGCACTGCGTCAACAAATACTCTAAGAAACTCGCAAATTCAATGTTTTCCACAATAAAGAAATATATACATATAAAGATCAAACCAAAATTCAACAGGAGGTGAAACTATGGTGGAGACAAGACAAGCGAGTGGCGGTGGGTTGATACTGCTTGCTATTATACTAGCAATCCTTTTATTCCTACTTCCGGGTTTAGTCATTTGGCTTGCTTGGATCGGAGTTATCCTGTTGTTCATAGGTGGACTTGCTGCCTTATTCGCGTGATAATTCACTATAATAATCTTAAATACCGAAAAATCTCTTTTTCTTTGCACAATAGCTTGCGCAATATACGGTATTACTTAACCGACGGTATTACGATCCACGAAAGAAGAGCCAACAAATTTGAAGGTCGCGACCCTCGCGGGTGGCTAAAGTTCCGGTGTTGATCGTCCGGAGCCAGTAGAGCGTCTTCGCGGGTCGGATTCGGGAAGTAAAAGAACCTGCTTAGCTTTTATGGCCAACAGGGAAGGGGGAAGCGTATGGTTGAACCGCGGGACACTATTGAAATTGTAAATGTGGTTGCATCCACCGGCATTGGACAAGAAATAAACCTCAAGCACGCAACGCTTGCTTTAGAGGGCGCA
>Ga0208037_1000104_pt1 | contig 62534 bp, 46 predicted proteins | sample June2015DPH_13_1_3_FD_184710 | JGI IMG/M metagenome (GOLD analysis project Ga0208037, IMG submission 184710) | Peatland microbial communities from SPRUCE experiment site at the Marcell Experimental Forest, Minnesota, USA - June2015DPH_13_100... | ecosystem: Environmental > Terrestrial > Soil >...
GGGATTTCAACTTGCACATCCCCGCCAATGCGGCATGGTTTGCAGTGCTTGCAGGGATAGCGACGACAGAAAGGGGCGAGAAGTTAGAAGCCAGGAGTCAGGAGTGAAACCCTGGGCCTTTAGCGATCAGCAAGAACACCTCTATCTCGTAACTGGGGGCTGAGAGCTGATGGCTGATTGCTGACGGCTAGTACCTCCGTTACTTGACAGGCTGGCGAAAATGGGCTTGACTGGGTGTGTTTGTGCGGACTCGTGCCATCCATTGTAGGATGCCGGGAAATGCCCTCAGCGGCTCCCTTTAGGTTCTCATCGTGCCCCTGTGGGCGCCGTGCCGCATCGGTCTGGAGTGCCCGGGGTGAGCCCGTTACGATACGCAATTGAGGCGGTCGCAGGCCGTCGGCCGGGGCCACGGGATTCCTAACTATCCTGCTATAGGGGGGATCGCCCTTGCTCACTCCAATGAAGTGTGAGGAGTGTGACGGCGACTGTGGTTAGGTGAGCGGAGGCGGCGTAGCAAGGGCACATCACAGGCACAGCGGGTAGAATAGCTCGAGGCGTCCGCAACCCTAGAGGGGAGGAACGAACTATGCACCGTACTTTTTCCAAGTTAGCAATCCTCGGCGCGGCTTACGTCGGGATGGTCGGTCTCACTCTTGTGATTACCGGGCAACCCACCTCGAAGCTTAGTCGGCAACCTGCCTCGCAGCATCACGTCGGGATTGTGGACGATTGGAGCACCCACCACCTCGTTTTTTCGGACCCCGGCACCTACGAGCAGGTGGCGAAGGACCCCGCGGCGTACGCCAAGTGGCTTACGATCCGCTACGACGCGCGTTTCATCATGCAGCAGATGAAGCGGGAAGCTGCGATGAAGCAAGGGGGGACAATTGCCGTGAACGGTTTTCCCTCAGCGACCGGAGGCAGTGAAGATCTTGCAATCGGCTTACTCCGGCAGCTCCCCGTAGGACCGATCCATCTGCCTCTACCAGCGCCCAAGCCCATGCCCCCGAAGCCCACGACCCTGAAGCGGGACTGGAGCATGTACATGGGCAGCTCATCAGCAAAAGTAGGTGTTGGCCAGTTCCCGGCGAAGTTCTCTTTTAGCACCACGACCGCTAATTGCAACAGCGACGGTACGCCGGACTTCGTTGTCTATAACACCGGGGTTGCCGGCAGTAGGACCCAGGCGAGCATCGTCGCTTACAGCAATCTGTATTCCGGGTGCAGTGGCAACGTGCCCTCGGTCTATTGGGCTTACAACACTTCGGATACGATTCCGACCTCGGTCACGCTTTCCCTCGACGGTTCCCAGGTGGCCTTCGTGGACAGCACCGGCCATTTGTTCCTCCTAAAGTGGCATGCGAACACGACGGGGCGCACCGTCACTGGAAGCCTGAAGGCCAGCAGCCCCAACGTAACCATTACGTCAGGAACCTTCACCCTAGCGGACGTGGGGGCCCAGATCTCGGGAACAGGGATAACGGCTGGGGATACCATCGCCAGCGTACTGAGCGGCACCACGGCGAATCTGGCGACGGCCCCTACGGCCCACGCAAGCGAGACGCTCACCATCTATGCCGAGGGGCCTGCCACTCCCGGAGTTCCACCGGCCGTAGCTGCCAGCGCCTACCACGCTTGCACTGCACCCTGCATGACCAGCATTACTTTTGCTAACGGAGCCGCAGACCCATCGTCTGGTCCCTTTGTCGACTATACGGACGACGTACTGTACGTAGGCGACGCCACTGGCTACTTGCACAGGTTCAACCCCGTCTTCCTAGCCGCGACCCCTGCGGAGACCACGACGGGGGGCTGGCCCTATCACTTCACTGTGTGCGCCATGGGCAGCCCCGTCTATGACCCCGTAACTGGAAACGTCTTTGGTGACGCGTCCACCTCATGCGCAAGCTTTGGCGGCAGATACCATTGGGTCCCAGGGGGATCGGGGGGTGGCACTGTCACCTCCAGTGCTCAATCTACCAACACGACTGGCCCCGCCTGGGGCGAAGGTTCCGTCGTCGACCCCACTGCGGGGATGGTATATACATTTACGGGCGAAGACTTTGCTTCGAACGTGCCTGGCGTCTTTCAGTTTTCGACGACATTTGCTTCTGGTGCTACCGGCAATGAGGCGAAATTGGGCACTGGTAGTGCAACCGTGGCCTTGTATAGCGGAGCGTTCGACAACGCCTACATGACCAGCACCGCGGCCACTCCCACCGGGTACATGTGGGTCTGCGGCAACACCGGCGGAAATCCTGCCTTGTACCCAATACATTTTAATAACGGCACGATGAGCACGGGGGCGATCACCGCGGCGACTACGGTGAGCGCTACTGCCACAACATGCTCTCCGGTTAGCGAGTTTTATAACTCCTCCACCAGTAAGGACTATATCTTTGTTAGCCCTCAAACCGAGCCGGCTTCAGGCCAGGTGAGCGGTTGCAGCGCCAGTACCGGCTGCGTGATAAGTTATACGGTCAGCGGCACGACAGCCACTCTTAGCGGGGCGGGGCCATTTCCTGGTGGCGGCAGTGGAATGGTTGTCGATACCCAATCGAGCTCTCATACAGGCACGCTCCAGCTTTACTTTTCAAACCTTGGCACTACTATGTCTTGCGGAGGAAGCAGCGGCGGCGGCGGCGGAACAGGCACAGGCGGATGCGCCATACAAGCGTCACAACCGTCGCCCTAAGGTGCGCTCAACGGCGGCCGACAGGGCGCTATCAAGGTTGACGGTTGCTCCGGTAAAGATGATGAAATCGCGCTTATAATGAGCGAATCTGAAGGGATGGCAAGGACCGCATCTGAGCAGGCAAATGGGCTACCGCCTAGAGTGGAGGCGGGGCGTACCGCCAAGTAGCCCTGCCACAAGACGGTGGCACGCTACGCGCGGGTGTTCGAGACCAGCGCGCAAGCCTGGCAATTTGATAAAATGCTGCGCAATGAGGGAAACGAGAATAGGGAACGATTGTTGGAGGTTATCATCATGAGGCAGCGCGAAGACACCGATCAGCACACCGGCCCCCTGGAGGCGCAGCAGGCGGCGCGAAAGCCCTACCGGAAACCTGCGCTGCGGCACGAGCAGGTCTTTGAAACCAGGGCACTGACCTGTGGCAAGGTGCAGGCCACGCAAGCCGCGTGCCACTATGAACGTAAGGCATCATGAGCCAAGCGGTCACAGCATGCGGCAGCACAGCCCGCGAAACGCTGGGATGTGAGTTGGCGGCGGAGGTGCTCCGCTCCTGGGGGAGACTGCGCCTGCGAGCCACCGGCGCCAGCATGCTGCCCGCCGTCTGGCCGGGTGATGTCCTGTCCGTGCGCAGCCAAGGCGTCGTGGAAGCGCTTCCGGGTGACATCGTCTTGTTTGGGCGCGAGGGAAGGCTGGTGGCCCACCGCGTGGTGGAACGAATCCTCTGCCAGGACAAAATTCAATGGGTGACGCGCGGCGACAGCGTGGGCGGCAACGACGCTCCAGTTTCAAGCCACGAGTTGTTGGGCCGGGTTACTGCCATCGAGCGCGGCTCTCGCCGCATCATCCCGCGTCTGACTTTCTGGGGGCGGATGGCTTCCTGGATCCTGCGCCGCTCAGAATTCTGCACCAGGATACTGCTGCACTTCAGCCGAATTTTTGCTGCGACTTTTCACCACAGAGGCACAGAGAAAAAGAGACTAGAAATAAGAAACTAGAAAACGACACCCTTGTTTCGAAGTTTTGCTTTCTGTTCTGAGTGTCTCTGTGCCTCCGTGGTGAAAAGGGCTCTGCAAGGGCGTGCGCCTCGATTGCAGTTACAGGCTGGACCTGGTTGTGGAGGGCCGGGTGATCGTAGAAGTAAAAACCGTGGAGCGCCTTCTACCCATCCACGAAGCGCAGCTCCTTACTTATCTCCGGCTCGCACAAATCCACACTGGGTTACTCCTCAATTTCAACGTTCCGGCATTGCGCCAGGGGATTAAACGCATGGTACTCTAGGCACATGTGCAAGGGCGTTTTCACCACAGAGACACAGAGGCACCGAGAAGAAAAAACCATAGGAAGACAAGGCTATCAGTTTCTGGTTTCTGATTTCTAGTTTCTGCTTTCTCTGTGCCTCTGTGGTGAAGGTAATGGTGAAAATAGTGGTGAAGGGTTTTGCGCAATGGGCGAACTAGTCAGCACGGGCCGTGAAGTCGCTATCGAGATCGGTGCGATGCCGATTCTGGTCCGCACCGATAGCCCCGAGTTTGCGCGTCTGCTCGAGGACCGCTACGGCGGCTTCGTGACCGCGGCGCCTCTGCGTCCTGTCTTTGAGCTGGAAATCGAGCTGGCCCCGCCGGGCATCATCAACCCGGACGAAGAGGTGCGGGTGCGGCTGGAGTCGGGGCGTTGGGTGATGGAGCGTGGGGACTTCCACGCGGAGTGGGACCCCGAACGCCGCCAGGGTTGGGTGCGCCAGACCGCCAACCCTTACGCCATCGACGCTGTCTTGCGCATCCTGCACTCGCTCATCCTGGCCCGCGAGGGCGGATTCTTGCTCCACGCCGCCAGCGCCGTTCGAAACGGTCGTGCCTTCTTGTTCTCCGGAGTCTCGGGAGCCGGGAAGACTACAATCTCGCGCCTGGCGCCGTCCGATGTGGTGTTGCTCACGGATGAAATCTCCTACGTGCGAGAAGGCAGGATTCAGGATTCAGGAGTCAGGAGTCAGGAATCAGAAGTCAGAAGTCAGAAGTCAGAAGTCGGGAGCGAGAACGAATACTCGTGTGGCGGCCTTGCGGAAAGTCAGGACCTTTCCGTCCCGCTGGGCGGGACGGCAGAGCGGCTCGCGGCGCCTGACACCTCTTCCCTGGCACCTGACACCTGGCACCTGGCACCTGCCTTTGAGGCCTTCGGTACGCCGTTCGCGGGCGAGTTGGCGCGGGTGGGCGAAAACATGCGCGCGCCCCTGGCCGCGCTTTACCTCCTTGCCCAAGGCCCGGAAAACCGGGTCGAGCCCGTGGGCGATGCCGAAGCCGCGCGAGGGTTGCTTCGCAACATCCTCTTCTTCGCCCGGGACGAGGAACTGGTACGGATGATTTTCCAGACCGTTTGCGATTTTGTGAGGCGCGTTCCGGTCCGCCGGCTGGTGTTCACTCCGGATGTGCGCGTATGGGAGTTGATCCAATGAGCTCACTTTACATCGCCCACAGCAAAGAGATCGCGGCGCGCGTGCTGGAGGGCGAAATGATGATCATGTCCGCCCGCGATCCCACCCTTTTCAGCCTGAACGAGTTGGGCACGATTATCTGGCAGGCGGCGGACGGCGCAACCCCGCTCCAGGAAATCGTGGAGCGCAAAATTTGCCCCGAATTTGACGTTGAGCCTGAGGAAGCCTTGAAGGATGCCGAGAGCTTCGTGAGGGAGCTGGCCAGCCACGGGATTCTGGTGGTTTCCGATCAACCGATCGGGGCGGGGGAGTAGGCAGTGGGCAGTCGGCGGGGCGTAGAACAGAAGCAGCATAGAACAGAAGGCAGATGGAAACTCAATTAGGGCGTCCTTGCCGTGTTCTGCTTTCTGCCTTCTGCCTACTGCCTACTGGTCTCACCGGGAGTCCAAGTGAGCGATTTAATGCAGGAAATGGGCCGCCGCGCTCTTGAATTGGGCGTGCCCCTGAGCGTGCAATTGGACGTCACGTACCGCTGCAACGAGCGCTGCGTGCACTGCTACTTGGACCACGACGATCACGGCGAGATGACCACCGCCGAGATTCGCGACCTGCTCGAGCAGTTGGCCGAGGCCGGCGTTTTCTTCCTCTGCTTCAGCGGCGGCGAAGTCCTGATGCGCATGGACTTCTTCCCCATCCTCGAGTACGCCCGCTCCCTCTTGTTCGACGTAAAGATCAAGACGAACGCCTTCATGATCCGTGAGAAAGAGGCGGACCGCATGCGCGAGCTGGGTGTGCGGACGGTCCAGGTGAGCATCTACTCCCACCAGCCGGAAGTGCACGACGCCATCACCAAGCTGCCCGGCTCGCTGAAGCGGTCACTGGCCGGGATCCGTTTGCTCCGTGAGCGCGGGATGAAGACGGTCATCGCCAACGTGCTCATGCGCTCGAACCTGAGCGACTACGCTGGCGTCAAGGCGCTGGCTCAGGAACTGGGGGCCGAGTACACCATTGACCCCACCATCACGCCCAAGATGGACGGGGACCGCTCCATCCTGCCGCTGGGAATCGGCGGCGACGACTTGCGGCAGGTCTTTCGCAATGGCGACTTGGTGGGCAACGTGGAGGAGTTCTGCGCGCCTCCCCCGGCTGTGGATGACGATGTGCTCGACGGACTCCCGTGCAGCGCCGGCCATACGGCGTGCTACATTTCTCCCTACGGTGACGTCTATCCGTGCGTGCAGTTTCCGCTGCCTACCGGCAACGTGCGAAAGCAGAAGTTTCTGGAGATCTGGCGGCACTCGCCGCAAATGAACGAGGTGCGCTCCATCCACGCCCGTGACCTGCCCGTCTGCTCCACCTGCACGCACCCGGGTTCCTGCACGCGCTGTCCCGGCCTGGCCTACATGGAAGGCAACATGCGCGGCCCATCCTCACAGGACTGCGAGAAATCCTTCGCCCGGACCGGAATTCTTTCCGCCAACATGATCCTCAAGAATGCTTCGCGCGCCAAGCCCACCCTGGTGCAGATCGCCGGCGTGCGGCAACCACAGGCCTCTCCCCTCGGCCGGATCATCGATCCGGTCCCCTCTGCACAGCCTTCCGAGGAATCGTTCACCCGCCTTTAGCCCTGCGCTTGGCGCCCAGCGCCACTCGCTGGGTGCGACCCTTTCAGGGTCGATGTCAACTTCTCACCACAGAGACACAGAGAACTGAAAAGAAAGGGGCTTTTCTCTGTGCCTCTGTGGTTAATGCAATCGAAATGAAAACTGGGCTGGAGGATTGTAGGCGGGGGGGGGGCAAGAGTATATTAGCGGTCAGACGGGAATTGAAATGGAAATCCAGCACTACATGCGCCTGGACACAAGCGCTCGGGTGCAAGAGTCACTCGGTGCGGAGAGCTTGGGAGAGATGATCGAGAGGATTTTGATGAAGACGGCCTCCCGGCGCAAAACTCGGTCGAGGATATTCGGTTTGGCGCGCGGGGTGGGGTCTCGGTCCCTCCCGGCGACTCGCCGACCGGTTGCGACGTCGGCGGCCAAGGTCAGGAAAACTCCCCAGGCGCCACCGCCCGTGCCCGAGCGGGCCGCGTTCTGGCCGGAGCGCGCCCGCACACTCCTCATTGCGGCCCTCGTGGCCTGCGCCACCCTGCCTTATCTCAACATTCTGGTTAACGGTTTTGTCTATGACGACGGCAACCAAGTGTTGAAGAATCCGTACGTCCGGAGCTTCCGGCACCTGAAGGAGATCTTTACCACTAACGTTTGGTCTTTCACGGGCGTGGTTGCCTCCAATTACTATCGGCCGATGATGACGCTGGGATACCTTGTCTGCTATCGGCTCTTCGGTATGCGGGCTTACGGCTTCCATCTGGTCAGCCTTTTGCTCCACGTGCTCATCGTCTGCCTCGTCTTTGTACTCACCGAGCGTCTGACCGGGGACCGTGTGTGGGCCTTCGTCGCCGGCGCTCTGTTCGCCCTGCACCCGATTCACACTGAATCGGTGGCCTGGATTGCTGCGGTTACGGACCTCGAGCTCACTTTTTTTTATCTCCTCACCTTTGGTTTCTTTCTCGCTGTGGCGAGGCCGGGAGGCCGGCCTTCGAAGGCCCTGCTGGCCGCGATGGGGGTTGCTTTTGTTCTCGCCCTGCTTTCCAAGGAGCAGGCGATGACTCTGCCAGCCCTCGGCACTGTCTACGAGCACTTCTACAGGGAGGACCGCTCCGAAACATCCGCCTCTCAGAAGCTGGCCCGCTACGGTCTGCTGTGGCTCGTCGGCGTGGCCTACGTGCTCTTGCGCGTTCACTTTCTGGGAGCGCTGGCGCCGGAAGAGAAGTTTCGCCAGGTCACCTCGCAGCAAATAGTGCTCTCCGCCATCGCGCTGGTCGGCCAGTACGTTGGCAAGCTCCTCTGGCCCGTGCGGCTTTGCGCCTTTTACGTCTTCCACCCAAGCACCAGTCTGTTCGATCTTCGCGTTCTCGCCGGCCTGCTGGTCCTCCTCGCGCTGGCTGCTCTGTTCTTTGCCTGCTGGCGCAGCCGCGAACGAAACGTACGCTTCGCTTCCTTCGGGATCGTGTGGTTCTTTGCCACGCTGGCGCCGGTCCTCAACGCCCACTGGGTGGGCCTCAACGTTTTCACCGAACGCTACCTCTATCTGCCTTCTGTGGGCGTGGCGTGGTTCGTCGGTTTGGGCGCGTCGAAGTTGTGGTCTCGCACGGCGCCGCGTCCGGCGCAACGGCGTGCCCTTGTGCTCGCCGGCGTTGCGCTGGGCGGGCTTTGCGCCGCCCGCATCGTGATCCGCAACCGCGACTGGAACAATGACATCGTGCTATACACCCGCACTCTGGAACTCTCGCCAGACATCGACAACATGCTAAACGACCTCGGTTATGCTTACTGGTTCGGGGGCGCGGGGGACAAGGCTGAGAGCGTGTGGAAACGCGCCCTCGCCGTGAATCCTAACAACGGCGACGTGCTCAGCAATCTGGGCGCGCTGGCGAGCCTCAGGCGCCAGTATGCGGAAGCACTCGGATTCTATCAGCGTGCGATCGAGGCCAAGCCAAGCTTGCCGAACCCACATCTCAACTTGGGTGAGACGTACTGGAAGATGGGGCTGAGGGACCAAGCCGAACCCCAATTTCGAGCCGCAGTCACGCTCGCACCCCTCGACACCCACCCTCGCAATAGGCTCGGCCAGCTTCTTCTTGAGGAAGGGCGCGAGGACGAGGCCGAAGAACAGTTTCGCGCCTCCGTCCGTGTGGAGCCAAACGCGTTTGCTTATGACAATCTCGGCAAGATTAATGCTCGGCGGGGCGCCCTGGAGGAGGCGGAGCGCGACTTTCGGGCCGCCCTCAGCTTGGAGGAGTTTGACAGCAACGCTCACTTCGGACTTGGCGATATTTGCAGGCTTGCAGGCCGCAAGGCCGAGGCTTTGAGCCAGTACCAAGCCGGCTTGGTGAAGGATCCCACCAACCCCCGGGCGCTGGCGGCTATCCAGAAGCTGCGGCAACAGATCGCCGGCGCCGCACCGTAACCCCTGCCACAAGCAGCAGCGCTGGCGGGCAAAACAAATCCGCAGATTGCGCAGATGAGGCAGATGAGTGAAGAAAGACGCGACGAGAGAACCTACGCCATCATGGGGGCGGCGATGGAGGTGCATCGCGAGCTGGGGACGGGGTTTCTGGAGGCGGTTACCCAGCGCGTCGGGCGAGTTGGCGAAGCATCCCCCAGAGTATTTTCATACCGGCTTGAACGAACCACTTTGCGGTGTTGCACGCGACGCGCAAAGGCCGCAAGGCGTAATAAAGAAAAAACAGTGAGGCGGGAACAGGAAGAAGTTTGCACTCGGCCGGCGTCGGCACCAGGAGGCGAATGGCGAGATAGCGGAGCTTTCGGGCTGGTGTTTTAAGCAACCGAAGCAAGAAAAGGTTTTCCGAGGGCACCTGGAGATCGGAAGGACGCGGAACACGAGACCGGCGCGGGGGCGGTGTCGAGCCAAAGGCGGGGCCGAGGGGTGTCTCGAAAAGGGACCCACAAGCCGCGAGGCTGGATCGAACTGCCTCCTCCCAGCCCAGCCACTTCGCTTTTTCGTTCACCATTTTCCAGTCGATCATCCCACGGCAACATAACCGGTCAAGGTCCACATACCACCTGAGAGAAAGCCAGCCGTGCTGGGCGGCGTGCACCGCGAGGTATAGAAACTCCCACTCCGCGCTTAAGGCGAACGCGGGGACTCCGTAGAAACTTTTGCGACCTGCATCTGACCAGATTTCCTCGAGCAACTCCCGCTCCAGTTGCCCTCCCCACAGGAGACCGGAATGAAGTTCAAGCTGGTAGGCGCGCATGCAGTCCTGTCGCGTCAGGATGCAATGTTTACCGTAGCGCACCACAAGATCCAGGAGACGCGGCTGGGTGAACTCGCCTTCGTACCCTGAGGACAGAAGGAGGTGGAAAGCCTCGGCCACGTTCTTCGTGGGAACGAGGACGTCGGTGTCGGAACAAACGCGGAGAGCGGGGTCGCCGTAGAGTGACTCTCCCAGGGCGATGCCTTTCAGCGGCATGACAGGTATTCCAGCGTCACCGAGCAGCCGGAGGATCCGGGCCAACTCCCTGGCGAGAAGCTCGTTCCGAATCGCGTTGAAGCGGAAAATTGTCGTCCATTCCGAGCGGACGGGGTCGGGGACGCTGGGAAAGCCAAGCGTGCGGAGACCCACATAGAGCAGGGGAAAGATCTCGTATCTCCTGGCGCGTTCGAAAACCCGAGGCCACTGCAACGGGCCCGCCAGCAACCTCAGCGCCCGCTCCCGCACTTCGGGTGAAAGCTGGGCGCGAGCCAGCAACCAACACAGTTCATCTTCGGGAGACATCATGATTCCTCAGAAGTGGCTGAGCGTGCCGGTGATCCTCGCCCAGCGGCCGCCCTAGTGAAAGGCCAGCAGGCTTAGTGGCAAACCGACCATAGCGAAGACCCCCAACACTCCGATCTGCGGAAGCAGTTCGAGGATGGAGGCGTTGCGCAGGAGCGCCGCCCGCATCCCCACCAGGGCGTGGGTGATGGGCAGGAGTTGACCCGCGTGCTGAAGAAAACGTGGCAGCACCTCGAGCGGGTAGAACACGCCTCCCAAAAGCCATAAGAAGGGGTCGCCCCGCTTAAAGACCAGGGTGAAGCTCGCGGAAAGGATTCCGATGCTGCTGAAGGCAGCGACCGATAAGAGGAAAAGCAGCAGCACGGCCAGAAGGTTCACCCGGCCCAGCGACAGCCCAAACATCGTCCCGGCGAGCAGGTAGAGCAAGGCATCGAGGGCGGCGCGCACGAACGGGTAGAGCGAAGAAAATAGCACAAACGCCACCGGGGAGGTAGGCGTGACCAGGACCATCTTCAGCCTGTGGCCTCTCCGCCGGTAGGAATCAAAAGGGTGGAGAGAATTCCCAGCAACGTAGTCTTCCCCGCCCCGTTCGGCCCCAGCAGTCCCAGGACTTCACCTTGATGGACTTCTAGGCTGATCCCCTTTAGCACCTCCGTTCCCCCACCTTGGGGGGAGCCTTTAGAAGTACCCGGAGGACCTTCCCAACCGAGAAGGTCTTGGTGAGCTCTTGGATCGCGATGGCCACCTTGCTCATAGACTGTTGGAATTTCCTCCTCTTACCGGCATGCGAGCCGGGTCGCCTTGAACCCGGATTCCGAAATCAAGGAGCACTGTCGCGCCCCAATCCGTTAGATTAATGGTGGTTACACACTAACGGAGGAGGAACAGAACAGTGCAAAGAGAAATTACCCCGCTTTGGGGAGAAAAGAAAGTACTTTTGCGCCAGACGCTCAGGGCGGTGTCCCGCCTTGCGGGATCGGGGGTCTGAGCGTGTTTATCGACTTTCTGCGGAAGATCGGCTATCGGAAGCAGGTGAGCGAGCACCTGATCTGAGTGTGCGTTGTCGGCCCGAGCGCCCTGCCCCGCTCGAAGCTCTTCAGGTAATCATCGAGCAATGGGGGTCGACTATTTGAAGCGGGGTGGGGCGTGTTCTTCATCTTTCCTCTCACCTCTGGGTTGGCCGTCCTCCAGCGAGGAGTGACCTCGGCGACGAAAGATTTCGCTTTGGGCTGACGAGCCGACTGCATAATCCATGCATGATGGCCGATAATCGGGATGCCGCCAGGCCTTTTTACCTCGGATGGGCGCCTGCCCTCGCCCCGGCTTCCGCAGAGCGCGACACCACGTGGGGGCCCTGATAGAGCGCGCGCAGGGCGTCAGACTGATCGGGCGACTCCGTGACGTCCGGTGAGACGAGGAACCATGCCCAGCGGGGTTGTTGTGTGAAGACTTCGGCGGGCGGGAGCTTGCCGCTCAACCCAAGGCCAATCACCTTGCCCGCGCCCTCCAGGGACAGCCCGACATCAAGGGGAAAGCGGAAACTTCCGCCTGCGACGTCGACCGAGAGCGCGTCAACGTAAGTCAGCCCCGGGAAGAAGTCACTATAGCGGCCTGGCGTATCAGGCCCGAATCCCGGGGCGGCGGCTACCCACACCCAGATTAGATTTCGCAGGCCATGAGTATTGACCAGGCGGTCATACAACTGGCGATAGAGCACTGCCGAGCCTCGGACACCCTTCCGGCCCGCCCACCAGAAATGCGAGCCGTTGCTCTCCGGATACGGCCGCCACAGGACAGGAACCCCGGCATCCTGCAACTGCTTCAAGGTGGCTGCGACCTGATCCACCTGATCGCGCCAGCGCTTGTTGAGATCGGTGCCGGGTGTGAGCAGCTCACTCCATTCAAAATCCGTCAACTGTCCGTGGGCACTGTCACTGGTGGGTGGGTCGTCGGTGGGGCGCGGCGCATGCCAAGTCAAACTCACGATGGCGCTGTTCTGGTACTGGCGCTTGGCCTCGTCGACGATGGCCTGCCAAGCAAGATCAAGCCCGCTCCCGGGCTTGTTGGGGATGGCCAAATCCTGCCCGTATATCACCGGATACTTGCCGGCGACTGCAAAGACCCGGTCGGTCAGTTCCGCGGCTGAGGACGGACTGTTCTCCTGGCCACTGAGCGTGGTTTTTCCCGAAGCGCTGTATAAGCGCGCCAGCAAAGACTTGGCTTCCGGTGTAGGTCCGGGCGTGACCGGCTGGGGATTCGGCAGCGCGGAGGCATTGCGAATTGCCGCCATCGGTTCGGCCACCTGTGGATCGTTACGAGTGAGAACGTTCGGGCTATCGAAAATCGCGCGTAGGGCCTCGAGGGCGTTGAAATCAACGATGTCGGCCCAAATCATGAACCACGTCCACCCGGGCTGCGCCTTCAGAACATCCGGACTGGGGGCCATTCCAACTTCACCCAATGCTATCGGCTTGCCTGCGGCCAGGGTCAGCAGGTCGTCGTAATAGCTCTGTTTGAACTGGCCATACACCTCAACCGACAGGACGTCCACGTACTTCTTGCCGGGGAAGTAGTCGGCGTAGGGTCCCGGTCCCGTAGAGTCTTGCCCCGGAGAGTTGACGTTCCACACCCAGAGGAGATTGTCGAGGTGGTGATAATTCACAAAGCGGTCGAACATTTGACGGTAGAGGGCGGCAGACCCCTCTTCTCCCTTTCGCCCACCCCACCAGAACCAGTTGCCGTTCATTTCGTGATAGGGACGCCAGAGGACGGGGATGCGCGCATCGCGCAATTGCTCAAGATAGCCCGCCACCACATCCACTTGCGCGCACCATCGCGTGTTCAGATCGGTCCCCGGCGTGAGCAACTCCCTCCACTCGAAATCGGAGAGGTGGCTAAGCACGTTTTCGCGAAACAAAACCGGTTCGTCGTAGGTCGGTCTGACTTCATGCCAGGTCAGCGTAATAAGGGCGCCGTTCTGGTATTGCCGTTTGATCTCTTGGATCATTGCCGGACGGGCCTCGATGGAGTCTTTATCGTCGCCGCCCGCGAAACCGAAATCCTGCCCGAACAGCGCCGGGTACTTGCCGGTCAGATCGTAGGTGCGGTCCGTCCAGCGGGAAATGCTGTTGGGAAAGTTGTGCTGACCAGCCAGAGTATGATGACCCGAGATGGAATATAGATAATGCAGCAGGGCGCGTGCTTCGGGTGAAGCGTGCGGGTCGGCGGGCTCGTGCTGCGTCGCGCTCGTCGCCGTCTGAGCTGCCTTGGGAATTGCGCACGGAAGCACAAGAATAAATGTAACTGATATAATGATTCGCCATTTCATTTTGATCCCCTCCCGTAGGACGACAAGAAAATTCAAATGCTTGAATGTCTCCCCGGATTACTGGTCCAGTTGAGACCCGACTCCCGTCCGTGCAAAGGTTATATCAGGGCCGTCCTCGCCGCAACCACCTAAAGCAGCCGAGAAGGCATCGTTGAAAAGAGATTGCACATACCTTCGTTGCGGTGTGGGCGAAGTAGCGGTCTTCATCGAGATGAAAATCACCGGCGTGACCGAATCGTAAGGGCATGCGTGGCCTCCCTTCATGTCAAAACATCAATGCACCCTTCTGTTAATGGGGAACGGTAAGGCGAAAGAGTATCGTCAGCTTAACGGATATGAAGAACGGGCGAGTGCTGTCATGTACCCGCCCTACGCTGAGGACTAGGCACCCGAGGGAGGAATAATGGAGAATTGAAGGCCAGGGGATCAAGAGAAGACAACCGGTGGTAGAATGGCTGGAAACCGGGAGATCAAAATGGGTCAGGGATCATTCGCGCTGCGGCGTATGAAGCTCATCTGATGCGGAGGAGAATTGCATGAACCGTCTGTGGACTTTGTTATGCTTGTTGGCATTCATGGCGCTACCGGCGTCCGCGCAGTACGACACTTACGGCGGCTGGACCAAGATCAAAGGACGGAAAACCGGCTTCTTTCACGCGGAACGCATCGGGGGGCGGTGGTGGCTGGTGACACCCGAAGGGAACGTGTTTTTCTCCAAGGGTGTTTGCAACATCAACGCCAATCCGGAGAGCAAGTCTTCGCCTCCGCCTCCGGCGGACGCGAGCAAGTGGGCCGCCGAGACGGCGCGGCTGCTCAAGGGCTGGAACTTCAACACGGCCGGAGCCTGGTCCGTGGAGCTGATGTTTTCCCAAGGGCTGGTCTATACACCCGTATTGGATATTGCAGCCGGAGAAACAGATGAGCTCTGGCTCAAGGGTGGCATCCCGGACTATTTCAGCCCTGAATTCCGCCAAGCTGCGGATCGCGCCGCCACCCGGGGGTGCCAACCGCGGGCCAACGACCAGTGGCTGCTGGGCTACTTCACCGATAACGAGTTGCGGTGGGGAGCGGACTGGCGCTCCAAGGAAAGTCTGCTCCAAACCTACCTGAAAATGCCGCCCACCGCGCCCGGATATCAGAAGGCGATCGAGTTCTTGAAGGCGCGGGGCCACACTCCTCAGAACCCGGAGGAGGACGATCAGTCCAGCTTCCTTGAGATCACCGCCGGGGAGTACGCGCGCATTGCCCGGGAGGCCATCCGCCGCTACGACCCGAATCACCTCATCCTTGGCTGTCGCTTTGCCGGATACGCCCCCGAGGCCGTGCTGCGCGGCATGGGACCGTATTTCGACGTCATCTCCTACAACAACTATTCGCCCGATGCGCCCGTAGAGAAGCTGCGGCAGATCTTCGATCTGACCGGCAAGCCGGCGATGATCACCGAATTCAGCTTCAAGGCCATGGACAGCGGGCTTCCTAACACCAAGGGCGCGGCCAAACCGGTGGCCACGCAAAAGGAGCGGGCCGAGGGGTTCACCCGGTATGTCGAAGCCTTGGCGGCGCTTCCCTCCTGCGTGGGCTTCCACTGGTTCGAATATCGCGACGAGCCGGCAGAGGGGCGGTTCGACGGCGAAAACAGCAATTACGGCCTGGTGAAAATCGACCTGACCCCGTGGACTGTGCTGACCGACCGCATGAAGGAGGTCAACAGCCGGATCGAAACCCTGGCCGCGAAGAGCGCAGAACGAGGCCGCTGAGCAGCCGTGGAGCGCTGGGACAAGGCAGAGGTGGTTTTGATCAGCCACCACTATTTTGATGATCTCAGCTAATATGCGACGTAGGGCCGCCCCGCCATGGCGGAGGGATGGCCGTACATTCAAAAGGACAGCCTCTTCGCGCCCTGAAGGCTGCGGGAGCTCGGTCTAATCGCCTGGAAAATGAGACCGCCAGCCAAGGCTCGCCTCACCCTTAGCTCTGGAACAATCCCAGCTGATCTGAGGTCGTGGCGGCACTCGATGGCCTGCGCGAGGCTTTACGCCTGGGTACACTTTCAAGTGAAATACCGAACATGAGGGCTTGTGTCACCACTGCCGGGATCGGCGCTGGCGGTGGAATGATGATTTCTGGTACATCCCTCTCTGGAGGTTCTGTCTCCATTTCCGATGGGGATGTCTCCACGGGCCGAACTCCGAATACTTCCGCCTGCTTCTCCACGAGCCGCTTCCACTATTCCGGGCCGAAGACTATGCCGAGCGAGGAGCCAACCCTCTATCCCATCCCCAGGGTCGAACCAATTCGCTCTGCCTTCCAGTTGGGGCTTTTTGAGTGATCACCCTCGTCTGTCGGAGAGGACTCGGCATAGTCTTCCAGGTCGGACCAGCGGCCAACCTTGTGGAATCCCTGCTTCCCACCTGCCCATTTCCTGTTATAGCGCCTTGAGGAAGGCCAAGAGTCGGTCATCAGGCCGATAACGGCCAGGCTTTCCATTGGGCGGAATGGTTTTCGCCAAGGCTTCCTCCTTCAGCGCCAAGTTGGCATCGAGATAAATCTGCGTTGTCTCGACCGACTCATGCCCCAACCAAAGGGCGATAAGCGCTCGATCCACACCGGCTTGCAACAACTCCATGGCCATTGTGTGGCGCCTATGTCTTGAGAGACATATCGCCATTGTTTTGCCACGCATCTGCTGGAAGCGGGTGCGGACCTACGCACCATCCAGGTGCTGCTCGGTCACCGCGATTTGGAAGAGACCACGATTTACCTCCACCTTTCCAACCGCCATCTTAGCGCCACCACTAGTCCGCTGGACGCGTTGGCGCTGGCGTCCACGGTGAAGAAAGATGAGCCGCCCGGAGACCCATAAATGAGTCGGCCGCCGCTGGAGGTGGCCGATCTCATCCGGGTGGCGGGACAGCAATTCATTGAAGCGAGTCGTCGGTGGATCACCCGCCAACATCTCAAAGTGTTGGCGGCCATCGAGCGCTGCCGGACTGCCACCTTGGGTGGACATCGGGATCAGTGTTCCCGCTGCGGGTATCGCGCCATCTCGTACAATTCCTGCCTTATGGGAAGTTTTTTCTAATGGGGAGTCCAGTTTCGGAAAGGACGCGCAGCCTTCGCCCCACGCCCTTCCGACTCTCCATTATGATTTGGCCTTCAGCAAGGCGATCAGTCTGTCCGGAGGTTTAAACGATCCCTTGCGCAAATGAGGCGGCAAGATCGCCTCAATGGCCTCGAGTTTTTCCGTAGGATCGGCGCGGGTATACACTTCCGTAGTAGCCAGATTACTGTGTCCCAGCCAGAGCGAGACCTTGCGAATATCATGGGTGGCCTGAAGCACGACCATTGCACAGGTGTGCCTCCTATGTCGCTGGAGACATGGTCGTCACACCTCGGCGATGGCCTTGCTCCAGGGTGGAGTTGATACCTCGTTTATCGCTCTGTGGCTCGGACACGAATCGCCCGCCACCACCCAAATCTATTTGGACGCGAACTTGGCGCTGAAAGAGCAGATCCTGGGCAAGATGGAGTCTTGGAACGGAACGAAGACGGACCGTTACCGTCCTCAGGACTCCATCTTGAAGTTTTTGAAAGAGCTGTAAACCGACCCGAAACTATGCCGAGTCGTCGCAGAGGAAGTCGGCAAACCAGAGGGCGTAAACCGGACGGCTCGGCATATTTTTCTACGCGGCATAGCGGCGACTATGCCGAGATCGGCATAGTCGCCGCACGTGTGTCCGGCTCTGTCACGTCGCGGGCGGGGAGCTTGAACAGATCCAGTTTTTGCTCGGCCATGTGAGCGTACAGACGACGGAACAGTACCTTGGGTGCAGACAGAGGTTGAAGAACGCAGTGAACGACTGCATCGGAATTGAACCCGAGGAAGATCGCCTTGGCGGGTGAGCATTGAGTCCTAACGACAGTGGCGAAGAGCCGACTTCACAGGCCGAATCCTGAACTGGGATCGCAACTCTGAAGCCAGCAGCAAATTACAGCGAATCGAGGCCGGCGAACAGGTTTCGCCGTGATTTGGATTGCGCCACAGCGAATGTTGGCTGACCCACCGAGGGCAATAAGACAACCACCAACATTACTGACACCTGCCATCATCGTCGGACCGGTCCTCGGCGGTCGCCAAGAAATGACTCACGACATCCGCAGCGCTCCTCATAGTGAACGCGACATTCCGAGGTCGAACTGCACGCCCCTCGCGGTTCTTGGGTGGGGTCCGCCACCGGCTGCACCGCCCGGGCAGCGTCACCAGATGAAGGGGACGAGCCGAAAGGGGGTACGGAGGCAGTATTCGGAATAGCCGGGCAATTCCTGGCAGAGAGTCTTCTCCTCGTTGAGGATACGGAAGACCATGATCGGAATGAGCAGGGTAAAGGCAGGCAAGGCAATACACGAGCCCAGCGCCAAAGGAGTGGCGAGGAACAACACGACCAAGCCAGAATACATGGGGTGGCGAACGATGCGGTAGGGTCCGTTGGAAATTACTGGCTGGCCGACCTCGACTTGGATTGTGCGTGCGGCGAAGCTATTGACTCTCAAGACCCAAAACACCAGCAGGAAACCGCTCAGAACCAGGGCGAGAGAAAGCAGCGTGAGCCACAGCGGCACCGGCCTCAGGAATTTGCGTGACCAGCCAAAGCGGTAATCTAAACCGGGAAGCAAGAGCGAGGAAAAGAAAATCAGTCCCCCGACAGCTTTGATGAGGTTCTGCGCGCCGACTTTCTCTTTGACCTGCATTCGGCGTTCGAGCAACTGGGGATCGTGTCGAGACAGGTAGAAGACAAAGAAGAGGTTAGGGATGAAAAACACGGCCAGCCATGCCCATCCTCGCCAAAACCTCCACGAGCCCGCGGGAATGAGCAACATCGCAGCGGCGAAGATCAGGACAAGAGAAAAGCGAAGCAAAAATTTTGATTGGAGATTCATTCGACCAGGATTTCCATATTGGCGTTCTCTAAGCTGCATAAGGCTGGTCGCGCAACCTGTCTCTGCTGACACCGTTCCTGGCCGCCTCTTGCTCAAATCCCTTGCCCCCAAACCGAATATAAATCCAGCGCCAGAGAGCAAAGGGCATAAAGGGGACAGGATTCTTCGCCATCAACCTTACCGCCTGGGCTGGCACCGGGTGCCCCTCGGACAGAGCCGCGGCTGTCAAATCCAGGGCTCGGATCACGTGCTTGACAGGTAGCCCCGAGCGCTTCGTCACGGTGAGAGGCTGCCCGCCGATCACCCCTCCTCCCCCCAGGGCAAGGCCGCCGCCCCACGCGATGCCGCTCTGGGCCGCGAACTCTTGGCATATCGCCAGTGCCACCGAGTTCTGGTGGGTTTCGGGAAAGCCGCTGTTCACAATTGCCACCAGCCGCTGCGGGGGCGGGTCGGCGGCTGCTCGTCGATGAGCTGCAATCACGGCGAGGGCCTTGGTCGCCAGACAGGGTAGGGCATCGGCATAAAGTGGAAAGACCAAAAGGATCAGTCCGGCGCGATCGATTGACGCAAGCAGCGCGGCCTCACCCTCTTCACGGCTCAGGCTGGCTCGGAGTGTCAGCGATTCGGTTTCCCAGCCGCGGTCGCCAAGGCGCTCCAAAAGGTAGCTTCCCAGGACGCTTGAGGTGCTGGGCGAATTGGTCTTGGGACTACCGACAATGAGTAAAGCCCGTCTTGGGCTGTTCGGGTCGGCGGCCACGCCGGAGACCACTGGCGGCGGCATCAGCGAAGCGGCGGACTCGCGCCGAAGGGCAGAGCATCCGACCTGGCCAGCAACGCTTCGAAGCGCCGGCGGAGCGTGTCGGCAGGATCCGTAGCAACAACAACCTCCGTTGCATACGTGGGGGGATGGAAATTGATGGCATTGCGCCCGGCGAGGGTCTTGAAGATATGAGCCTCATGGGAGTTGGGATGCCTCTGTACACCGACCATCATGAGCCGGGGCTGGTGTGCGTAGCGCGGTGGGTGGTGAACTTCACCGTGATCCATCTGGAAATAAGGAGATATGAGCTGAATGAACCGATCCATCATCTTCTTCAGATCCGGCGAGTATCCCCCGAAGGTTACAGGCGTGTAGAACACCGTGGTATCACTCTGAATGACCGCTTTGGCGATTTGTCGACCGGCGTCATCCTCAACGCACATGCCCGGCGTCTTCAGCCAGCAGCCAAAGCAACCGAGGCAGTGGGCCAATTTCATTTCGTGCAACGGGAAGGTCTCTATTTGAGAGCCGTCCCGTCTGAGCACGTCCGACAGCCCGCCAAGAACAGGGGCCAAGTCTTGGTCAAGAAGCCCACAGCCATCGAGGATTACGACTTTTTTGCCGGACATGCGGTATCCCCCTCGCGCAAATGTTACCACATGGAAATTCTCTTGTCTGGGTACCGAACGCAGCCGGAGGCGAGATCAACTGCGAGGCGGATTGGGAAACGCCCTTCCACGCCGGAATCCAGCCGGCCGCAATGCACTGTGCCAGTTGACGGCTAGCCGACTTATCAGGCACAATCCCGATCTGAACACGCCTGTAGGTCAAAGGTCAGGGCTGCCGGCGGTCTTTAGCTCCCAGATGAGAACAATCCAAGCTTCACTGCTTCGTGTTGTGATGTAGACTGTTGCACTTCCCGGAGTACAAAAACCCCGGCATCTCAGAGCGATGGCGCTCGAAAGTTCCAATGCATTCAGGGCATCGCTCCCCGTGGATTGTTCCTGCCTCACCGGGAGCCGGAGCCCCGAATAACATAAGGGCGGTCCTCAGATGATGGCGGTCCGTCTTTGCTCCGACCTCCCTCGAATCACACCAAGCTCGAACGCCAGTGATGGCGTTGAACCTGATCAACGTTTGTGTCTTTGAGCCCTCTCCCCTCCGACCCGTTCTACCCGCCCGGCGGCTAGGAGCTGCCGGTGGTTGACCCGCAATTCACGCAGCGATACCAGGTGCCATTGCGCACCATGATGGCGCCGCAGTCGGAGCAACTGGGAGCGTCGTCGGACTGCCCTACACCCGCAAGGCTGGGCTGCACGGAACCATTAGGATATACGGTGGCGCGCTCCCCAGTGGCGCGCGTGAACTGCGTGGCCAGCCCCGTGGCCTTTTCCATATTGGCGCCGTTCAGCGGAGAACCACTGGCCTCCTCACTGGGCTGGGCCTCATGCGGGAGGAACTTGATCGCCAGCCAGCGGAAGATGTAGTCCATCACCGACTTCGCCATGCGGATGTCGGGATTGGGTGTCCAGCCGCTGGGCTCGAAACGAGAATGGCTGAACTTATCGCACAGCACCTTGAGCGGCACGCCGTACTGGAGTGCCAGTGAGATGGCGGTGGCGAAGGAATCCATCAAACCCGAAACTGTCGAGCCTTCCTTGGCCATGGTGATGAAAATTTCGCCCGGAAGCCCGTCTTCATACAACCCCACCGTGAGATAGCCTTCGTGGCCGCCTATCGAGAACTTGTGCGTGATGGCCCGGCGCTCATCGGCCAGCTTACGGCGGTAAGGTTTCGGCGTGGCACTAGGGACTAGAGGCTGGGGGCTGGGGGTTGGGGACGAAGCGCCTGACTCCTGACTTCTGAATCCTGAATCCTGCTTTGCACCGCCTGAATCCTGAATCCTGAATCCCGACTCCTGCTTCTCTGGCTCCCAAATTCTGACTCCTGTCTCCTTCTGTTTAGAGGTGTTTAGCGGTTGCACGCGCTTCGACCCGTCGCGGTAAATAGCTATGGCTTTCAGTCCCAGGCGCCAGCCTTCGGTGTACACATTGGCGATCTCGTCTACCGTCGCCTCCTCCGGCATGTTAACGGTCTTCGAGATAGCGCCGGAGAGGAACGGCTGCACGGCGGCCATCATGCGCACGTGGCCCATGTAGTGAATGGAACGCTTGCCGTTCGCAGGCTTCAAGGAGCAGTCGAACACCGGCAGGTGCTCCGGCTTCAGCCCGGGAGCGCCCTCAATCGTGCCGTGCTGGTCAATGTAGTTCACAATCTCCGCGGCCTGCTCCTTACGGTAGCCGAGCTTGAGCAGCGCCGTCGGCACCACACTGTTGACGATCTTGATCAGCCCGCCGCCCACCAGCTTCTTGTACTTCACCAGCGCAAGGTCGGGCTCGATACCCGTGGTATCGCAATCCATCATGAACCCGATAGTGCCCGTGGGCGCGAGCACCGTGACCTGGGCGTTGCGGTAGCCATACTTCATGCCGCTGGCCAGGCAATCGTCCCAGGTTTTCTTCGCCGCGTCCCAGAGGTTGGGCGGCACGTTGCGCGGGTTGATGTTCTGCAGCGACTGGCGGTGCAAGGAAATCACGCCCAGAAAGGGATCGCGGTTGACGGTGTAGCCGGCGAAGGGACCAATCTCCTCCGCGATGCGCGACGATTGGAGATACGCTTCGCCGTGCATGACAGCGGTAATGGCAGCGGCCACGTCGCGCCCCGCGTCGGAATCATAGGGAAGGCCGCTGGCCATCAGCACAGCACCGAGGTTGGCATAACCCAAGCCCAGGGGGCGGAAATCGTGGGAGTTGCGCGCGATCTTCGCCGTAGGATAACTCGCGTTGTCGACCAGGATTTCCTGCGCCGTTATCATGACGTCCACGGCGTGGCGGAACGCCTCGACGTCGAATTTGCCGTCCGGGGAAAGGAATTTCATCAGGTTCAGCGACGCCAGGTTGCATGCCGAATCATCCAGGAACATGTACTCGCTGCAGGGGTTCGAGGCGTTGATGGGCGCGGTAGCTTTCGAGGTATGCCACTTGTTGACCGTGGTGTGGAATTGCATGCCCGGGTCGCCGCACTGCCAAGCGGCTCCCGCGATCTTCTTCATCAGGTCACGTGCGCGGTAGGACTTGTCGGGCTCACCCGTGGTGATCTGGTGTGTGACCCAATCCTTGTCCTCGATGACGGCCCTCATGAAATCGTCGGTGACGCGCACGCTGTTGTTAGCATTCTGGAAAAAGATGGACCTATAGGCCTCTCCGCCCAGCGAGGGGTCATAGCCAGCATCCACCAGCGCCCAGGCCTTACGCTCTTCCTTGGCCTTGCACTGGATGAACTCCTCGATGTCGGGGTGATCGATGTTGAGGATAACCATTTTGGCGGCACGTCGCGTTTTGCCGCCCGACTTGATCACCCCCGCAAACGCGTCGTAGCCTTTCATAAACGAAAGGGGACCGGAGGCCATGCCGCCACCCGACAGTGACTCGGCGGAGGAACGGAGTGGTGAGAAATTCGTGCCACTGCCCGAGCCATACCTGAACAGCATCCCCTCGGTTTTCGCCAGCTCGAGAATGCTTTCGAGGTTATCTTGGACGGAGTTGATAAAGCAGGCTGAGCACTGCGGATGCCGGTAGGCCTCGGTCTCCTTTTGGATGTCACCCGTGGCGGGGTCCCAATAGAATGCTCCTCCCGCACCGCTGCGGCGGTACTTGTGCCACAACCCGCAATTAAACCAAACAGGAGAATTGAACGAAGCCTTCTGGCGAACGAGCAGGTGGAGCAACTCGTCGTGGAACACCCGGGCGTCTTCTTCCCTGCGAAAGTATCCGTCCTCGACGCCCCACTGGGCGATGGTGTCAGCCACGCGGCTGATGAGCTGCTTGACGCTCGACTCGTGCTCGGCCGTTCCCAGCTTGCCGTGAAAATACTTGGAGGCGACGATGTTCGTAGCGGTCTGAGACCAGTCCCTCGGCACTTCTACGTTGCGCTGCTCGAAGATTACCTGACCTTTTTCGTTCTGAATGGTGGTGGTCCGCAATTCCCACTCGATCTCGTCGAAGGGAGGAACGCCGGGTTTGGTAGAAAGGCGTTTGATCCTCATGTCGTGTTTACCCTGCGTCTGCATATCGGAAGGGGCAGATTTTGTTGCTGTGGCGGCGGCCTGCTCTTCAGACATGTTGATCCTCCTTGGGGTCAGTCGCGCCGTTGGTTATTGGATTCCTGTGGTGAAACAAGATTTTGGCGACACCGCGCGGCGCATCCTCTACTCCGGTCGGCTTGCCCCGTCTAGGCACGTCCGGCCCCGGAAAAGCTGTAGTGGAACTTAACTCCGCGCTGGGCCTTTGTCAAGTCTAAAGCACAACCTATAGGGGCATTCGGCAAGGTGGGCCCCACAGCTCGTATCCGTTCGAAGCGACGTGGCAAGTCATTACTGCCAGACGGAACTTTCGCGCGACAGGAAGTCAACGAGCAGTTGCGACCAAGTCTCCATAGTGTCGCGCATGGAGATGAGTTCCGGCAGAGCACGGAAGCTGAGCTTGCCAATGCCTCGCTCACCGCGGATGGCGACACTTGGTTTGGCCAGCTTCACGACAAAGACCACACCGAAGTGCACCTTTCCCACGTCGTTCGAATCATCGTTGACAAAGCAGATGAGTCTAGGCTCCTGGGCGTTCGCCCCCTCGATTTGGACCTCTTCGCTGACCTCGCGCTGGACGGCGTTGAGAACGAAGTCTTTCCAGGCCGCTTCACTCGCGCCGAATAGCGTTGGTTGAATCTGGTCATCCACGTTGACGTGCCCCCCGATGCCGATCGAATACAAGGCTTTGAGGCGGGTCTCTGTGGTCTTGGGTGTGCGCTGATAGCTCAGGAAGGTCTGTTCATGATTGATGAGGACGTAAACTACAAGCTGTTTGGTTTCGTAGTCGTGTTCCGCGACGGATCGCGCCTTGGGTTCGAGGTGGGCCAGGATCTGGTGCCACAGACTCTCGTCGTAGAACGTCTTGGCGGGATAAGCCCGCAGGATTTCCCGTTTGAAGCAGAGTATTTGTTCTTCCACTCATTACCCTCCTGGGCGCGTGGCCCATGCTTTCCAACTGTTTCATCTTACGCACCCGCGATGATACCATCGGCCCTGCCCGACCCGCCCGAGTTTTTGTGCCGCTGGAAGTGAGAAAGTCTACGAGATCTGATTTGCTGCAATCAGGGGGTCGTAGCCTCCGGGCGGTTTATTCGCCCCATTCGCCGTACCATCTGGGTACTTAGCCACGTGGTCGGCTGCCCGAGAAAGCGGCCCTGTATCAAGCTCCCCAGATACGCCCTTGTGGGAAGTTTGGGTTGGATCACCAGCCACTGGACGTATTACGGTCTATACGGACGACTGTGCCGGTTCCCCGAATGGGGTCAGAGGCGAAATCGATCGCAAGGGCGGATTGGGAACAAACGCCCATCCCACGCCGGAATCCAGCCAAGCCGGGATTGTCGATGGCTAGCCGACTTTTCAGGCCGAATCCTGAACAGCGCCGGAACTTCCCTCATGCTTATACGTCGGGGAGTATCAGGCGGGAGCTTCGTGAGCTTTCGGCAAGGCTGCCTGATTGGGGAGAACAGCGCGCCGGTCGCTTCAATCAAGCCGGATTGTCGAGTTCAAGCATTTGTAATTCGGCCAGTAACTCTTCCCGACTGCGATCGAGTGGCTGAACGGCGATTTCCGCAGCCTGATGAGTTAGCTCTCCAGCCCAGATAAGATTCTGGAGCCGGAGATCTTCACCTTCAAGACTCTTCAGCATCCGTTTCAGAAATGCGATTCTGCTGCTCTTGGACTGCAGGCCCTTTGCGATTTCTCCTCCCTTGCGGCCGCATCATACATATTCAGTTCGACTTCGCGGTCGGGATGCGGCGCACTGAGGTGCGCCCGATCTGCAACCGGCGAGCGCGGTCTTAGGTTGGTTTCTGCCTCGTCACGGTCTGGAATTTTGTCTTCTGAACTATCGCCTCAGTTTGTGGCACCAGACGCCGCATCCTTTGCGGTGGCTGTATTCGAGCACGGCGGAAGAAATTGTGGATAGCGCACCTTAGCCCACGGGTGTTGAGCTTGAACGCTCAGGGCCACCTCGATGGTGAGGTGTGGACCAAAAGAGTCGAATTTCACGAGGTAGTGTTTGGTGATTTCCATATACATTTCCCGGATGTCATTCAGCAAGTCAGGTGGTGGATCGTAGAGCCTTGCACCGTTCCAGACCCAGCCGCGCGATGCCCAACCGCCACTGGAGGCAGCCAGCATGGCTGCGCGGTCAAGAGCAAAGTAGGTTTCGGGTGCGATCTGCAGAAAGAACAAGCGGACGTGGGCCGCTGCTAGCGCGGCACGAACCTTATTCATCCTGGTGCGAAGCACACTGCCGAAGGGCGAGCCCAGGGCAAAAATGGAATCGCCTGGTTGCGGCGGCCGAAGCCACGAAACCCCTTCCAACAACGCGTCACTCATCGCTTTGCCATGCGTTTTGCAGCTCAGTGGTTTCTTCAATTCCTGCGCCGCCGCTTCAATTGAAGCGCGAGTGGAACCGAAGCCCAGTTCCTGGCGTGGGCCACGTGCCGTCAAGAGAGCGAATGAGTCATCCGGACCGGCGATAGACAAAATGCGCGAGATCAGCGCGGATTCGAGATCGCGGGCAGCGGGCGGCAATTCCCTGCCATTCTCGACGACGAAGATGATGCGGTGGGGGCCGTCATAGGTGCTCACCGATTTGATGGCCAGCTTATGCTGCTCGTCGCGCGCAACAAAGTCTGTGGCAGCTAAGCCGTCCACGATACCTGTTTTGACGGGTGTGGCGGCGCTCAACAGTTGCGCACGTTGCCATAATTCAATCGCTTGCGTCATGACCTCCCGATGCCTCTGAAGCTTCTCTGTCTCGAGACTTTTTTCCCATCGCGATGCTGCTTCAGCCGCGTCGTCTTCAGAGAGTGAGGACAAATCAGGCGCGGTTACCCTGACCGGTATTTCACAGGGCGGCTGTCGGTTGATGGCACTAGTCGGGCACGGTGATGCATTCCGGGAATATGAGAGCGACACCCAGGGTGTCCGTCTGAGCGCGGTCGGGGCTAGGTTGATCGAGAGTTTCGGACCTATGGAATCGAGCTGCAAGAGATAATACTGGTCCGTGGTTTTCCGGTACAACTCCTCTGCGCGACGCTTCAATCCGTCAAGCCGCTCGGCCGTCAATTGATACTGCTTCCCTTGTTCGGTATTCTCCTCGACAACCTCGCCGCCGCTGTCTTGGGCCAGAACAAAGGCCTCTCTGTAGCTTAAACTCGCCGGTATACCCACGACATCAGATTGAATCCCTAACCTAGGGTCATATCCTCCGCCTCCCTCGTCCATTGCGGACTCGATGCCAAATTGGAAGCCGACCACGTAAACCCTAGCGGCTGCTACCGTGTCGCGCACCTTGTTGAAGCTGACGTCGAGCCTTTTGTCGAGGCGCAGAACCAGCAGAAAGATGGAGTCCCCGGGCTGGGATGGCTGCAACCACGTGGTGGCCTCGATCACCGCGGCGCGAGCGCTCTCCCCGTCCGATGGCCCCTGCGGCGCATTGGCAAGCGCCTGCGCTGCGGCTCCAATCGCGCCACGGCTGGAGCCGAACCCTAGCGCAACACGCGGACCGCGGGCGGTGAGCAAAGCGAATGAGTCTTCCTTGCGTGCCCTCGAAACGATATCACCGATTACTGCCGCTTCAATCTGCCGGGCAGGAGCCGGCATCTCCTTGCCATTCTCGACCACGAAAACAATGCGGCGCGGCCCGCCGACGGTGCTGACGGCTCGAATTGGGACAGGCCGACCTTGCTCCGTTGCCACGAACGCGTCGGCACCAAGATCCCTTACTGGCGCCTGGGCCGCAGCAAGTTGGCTTGAGAGCGACTCCTTTAGGGAGGGCTCGAACCATGGAAGTTCGCGGCTTTCAGGGTTGCCCTCAAGCTGCGGCGCAAATTTTTGGCGGTCAGATAGCGCAGGAGCGACCACGGTCGCCGGAACTGTGCAATTTTGTTGCTGTGCTGATGCTCCGCTAGAAGTCAAAATAAGGATGATTACGACTGCCATGCCGCGCATATGGGCCTCCACAACGAAGGCGGCAACCTCAGCCTCGATTCGCGCTCTGACCTGAAGGCCAGTGCGCTATCTATAGCCCTAGACGGCAGGCACGCATAGCTGGTTACGCGCCGCACTGGCCGAAGGTGCGACGTCGGGCGGGGACAATCATCACGACCTGAAGCGGTTGATGCGCGGGCCGGAATTGCACACGGCATGCGAGAGTGCGCGCTGCCCGAACATTGGCGAGTACTGGCCCCATCGCACCGCCGCGTTCATGGTTCTGGGCACTCCGTGCACGCGCCGGTGCGGCCTCTGCGCGGTGCCCGAGGGCAAGCCGGCGGGCGAAGTCGACTGGGAAGAACCTGAGCGTGTTGCGCAAGCGGCGCGAGACATGGGGCTTCAATACGTCGTGGTAACTTCTGTGGACCGCGACGACCTCGCGGACGGCGGCGCGACAATTTTTGCGCCCGCTATCGAGGCTCTACGCCGCGAGATTCTCGGCTGCAAAGTTGAAGTGGTGATTCCAGATTTTCGTGGCTCGGATGAGGCTCTGGATATCGTGATGCATACGCGGCCCGGTCAGCACCTTCGACCTTCCGGCGAGCAGTTACCCATGGCTCGCTTCTACACCCCGGACGAGTTCGCCTCCCTCAAGCGCCAAGCCTCCGTATCAGATCACTGAGTGTCTCGGCAGCCAAACCGAGAAGCTGCCGGATTGGCTTGGGCGACTTTTGGCACGTATACTATTCGGATGGATGTGTGAAACTCAACCAAATGGCGGGTCCTAAGTGTGAAATCTTCGATGAATAGTTGTAGCCTCAATTTGTGAAGGCGAGGAGACGTGATTCACATTATTGCCTTTGGCGATTTAGCCCCTCGGTCACCTCCTCGAAAACTATGCTGTCTGGGCATTCCGCCGGATTGGGAACGAAAAACGCCCTTCCACGCCGGAATCCAGCCCAAGCGATGGGCCAGTTGATGGCTAGGCGACTTTTCAGGCCGAATTCCCACCAGCGCCTGAACCATCTGAGTGACTGCAAATTCGAGTGAGACGAGCGAGTAAATCCGCATGGCAACACGTATACTGAGCAGATTAGCAAACAAAAGGGCGTTACAAGGGAGGAATCACCGATCTCCGGCGAAGCGCATCCCAGTTAACGATGTGCGGTTGCCGAAGGGGCATCGAGCATGAGATAATCCGCCCGTCAGGAGTGCGCTGACCGTGGCCCCCCTATGCCCCAACAGAAGAGTCATGATCTATACGACTTCACCGTAGCCAAACTGGCTGAGTGGCTCGACTCCACGAATCATTCCGAGGTCCAATCAAGGCTTCCGCCGCTTCGCCCCTTTCCCAGAACTGGAGAAACTCCGCTTTCTTTTGCCCAAGAGCGAATGTGGTTTCTAGCCCAATACGAGGAAGCCAATACAGCCTATGTGCGCACCGCTGCATTTCGCTTAAAGGGTGTATTGAATGTGGAAGCCTTTCAGCAAAGTCTGGCCAAGATTGTGGAGCGGCACGAAGTGCTGCGGACAACGTTCCATTCCAGGGGCGGATTGCCGGTCCAGGTTGTTTCGGAAGCCTGCCCGGTCCCCGTCCGCCATCAGGACCTGAGCGATCTTCACGAGTCCGAGCGAATGCGCTGTTTTCTACAACTGGCGCGGGAGGAGGCTCATCGCCCCTTCGACCTGTCGCGTGACTTGATGCTTCGCAGCACTTTGTTCGAGCTCGGCGGGCAGGACCACATCCTGCTTCTGGCGATGCACCACATCGCATCGGACGGCTGGTCCCAGGGAGTTTTGCTCAACGAACTGAATGAGTTCTACAACGGTTATTGCACCGGACTTCCTCCTAAGTTGCCTGAGTTGTCTATCCAGTATGCTGACTTTGCCATTTGGCAGCGCGAGGTTTTCCAGGGCCAGACACTGGCTCAAGACCTCAGCTATTGGAGGGAACAGCTTAGTGGAGCTCCCGCCGTACTCCGACTGCCAACCGACCACCAAAGGCCAGAATTGCAGACCTACCGGGGAGCTCGGCAGTCGTTGACACTCTCTAAGGCTCTGACCGAGGCATTAAAGGACTTGAGCAGGCAGGAGAGAGTAACCCTGTTCATGACGCTGCTCGCGGGATTCAATTCGTTACTCTTTCGGTATACCGGACAGGAGGACATCCTGGTTGGCACTCCTGTTGCCAACCGCAATCGAGTTGATTCCGAAGGGGTGGTCGGATGCTTTGTCAACACCCTGGTCCTGCGGACTAACCTCTCTGGCGACCCGAATTTTCGTGAACTCTTGCGTCGTGTGCGTGAGATGGCATTGGAGGCCTATGCGCACCAAGACCTTCCATTCGAGAAACTGGTGGAGATGCTACAACCCGAGCGAAATCTCAGTTACTCGCCAGTCTTTCAGGTGATGTTTAGTCTGCGCAATCTCGACGCGGAAGTCCCGCCCCTGGGCGGCCTGAAGGTGGAGGAAATTGATTTCGACACGGGCGCCGCGCAACTTGACCTGACGATCGAGGTTATAGAGCGACTGGAAGGCTTGTCGTGCCTGGCGATTTACAGCGCCGATTTGTTCGAGGCGGAGACCGTCCGTCGTTTGCTGGGGCACTACCAGACCTTTCTGGAAGGGGCGGTCAAAGACCCTGATTCACGCCTCTCGGCTCTGCCCATCCTCACCGAGTCCGAGCGGCGGCAGTTGCTCGTGGAATGGAACCAGACACAGAAGGGCTACCCGCAGAAATGCGTTCACGAGTTATTCGAGGAGCAGGCAGCACGAACTCCGGAAGCTGTAGCCGTGCTCTTTGAGGGCCGACAATTGACTTACGGAGTGTTAAACGAGAGAGCCAACCAGTTAGCGCTTCATTTGGCGTCTCTCGGCTTGAGAACCGAGGACTGCGTAGGAATCTGTATGCAACGCTCGCCAGAGATGCTCGTCGCGTTGCTGGCGGTTTTGAAGGCGGGGGCCGCTTTTCTGCTCCTGGACCCAAGCTCTCCCCAGGCACGCCTGGCGTTCATGATGGAGGATGCGCAAGTTTCCCTGGTCCTAACGGAACGGCGGTTGCTGGAGCTGGTCCGAGGGTACGCAGGGGAAGTGGTCTGCATGGACGTACTGATTGCCGCTACCGACGGCAAGAGCTTAACTCCTCATAAGAAGCCTACCCCGGACGATGCGGCCTACATCATGTACACCTCGGGGTCCATGGGGAAACCCAAAGGGGCGACGCTCAACCATCGCGGCGTGGTCAATTACCTTACCTTCCTGAAACAGACCTATAACCTTGGCGCTACGGATACCGTGCTGCAGCTCGCCGCCCTTTCCTTCGATCCCTGTGTGCGCGAGATCTTCGGCCCTCTGAGCGTGGGGGGTCGGTTGTTGCTTGTGGAGGAGGGAGGGGCGAGGGATCCCGATTTCCTGCTGAGCGTAATCAGGGAGGAGGGTGTGACCTGCCTGTTGGCGGTAGGTCCCACGATGCTGAATGCCTTGGCCGACGCGGCGACGCAAGCCTCCGCGAGCTTGCCTTCCCTTCGGGTGGTGCTGGTGAGTGGCGAGATGCTCTTGCGCGCCGACTGGGCGAGCGCGGTGGAGGCGTTGGGCCGGTATGTTCTCCTGGTGAACCACTACGGGCCGACGGAGTGCACGATGACCTCGACCTACTATCGCATCGAGAATCCCCCCTTCCGACCCACCATCCCCATTGGCCGACCCATTCCCAATACCGAGCTTTATATCCTCGATAGGAGCCTGAACCCCGTGCCTGTGGGGGTTCCCGGGGAAGTTCACATTGGTGGGGTTGGCTTGGCACGGGGTTATATTAACCAACCTGAATTGACGTCGCAGAAGTTCATCCCCCACCCGTTCAGCCAGCAAGCCCGAGCCCAACTCTATAAGACTGGAGACTTGGCCCGCTACCTTCCCGATGGGAACATTGAGTTTCTGGGACGTTGCGACAGGCAAGTGAAGATCCGTGAATACCGAGTCGAACTGGAAGAGATCGAGCATGTCCTGGTGGAGCATCCGGGAGTGAGGACAGCCGTGGTGTTGGCGGCAGACGATCCTGCCGGGGAGAAACGGTCATTAGTGGGATATGTTATTCCTCGGTCCGGGCAGGCGCCCACGGCGGAAGGACTGCGAGGCTTCTTAAGCCAATGCTTGCCCGAGTACATGGTGCCGTCGCGGTTCGCGTTCATGACGGCCTTTCCCCTGACGCCGCACGGGAAGGTAGACCTGCGGCGACTCCCGCTTCCCGACTGGCCCAAGGAGAGCGAAGCATGGGAATATGCTCCACCCCGCACCGAGCTTGAGAAGGCACTTGCCGCCATCTTTGCCGAAGTGCTACACCTGAACCAGGTGGGTGCGACCGACGATTTTTTTCAACTGGGCGGGCACTCCCTCCTGGCTATGCAGGCGGTTTCGCGAATGAACCGGGAGTTTAAGCTCCGGCTAAAGATTCGCGAATTCTTTGAAGCGCCCACAGTAAGAGCGATGGCGCAGACGGTCACCCAAGCCTGGAAACACAGAGAACAATCGAGGACTTCAGGCGCGTCTGAAGATTATGCAAGAAGCTAACCGATGGATTTTTGGACCCAGCGGTACGATAGGTACGAGCGTGAGTGACATACACAAAGGCAACAGTCGTCTCCGTCCCTCACGCGAACCCAGGGAGAAGCGAATGGACGAGCAGGCTCTGAATCTCGATTCGGATCAGATCATCCCACGCAGGAAATCGACTGCTCCCTACCCACTTTCATTCGCACAGGAGCGGTTATGGTTTCTTGACCAGTATGAGCCGAATAGTCCTCTCTACAACTGTTTGGTGAGACTGTGCTTACGGGGTGTACTCAATATGGAGGCGCTGGAAGATTCGCTCTCTTCCCTTGTGGCCCGGCACGAGTCTTTACGCACTACGTTCAACACTACCGACGGCAGCCCAATGCAGGTAATCGGTGAAAGTCGACCTTTCGATCTCCAAACCGTGGATCTCAGAAAATTCCCTCCGGAAAAGCGCGAAGCAGAGCTCCAGCGGGTATCCACCGAGCTGGACCAGCGGCCGTTCAATCTCTCCACCGACTTGATGATCCGTGCGGCCCTTCTGCAGCTAAGCGCAGCGGAATACGAACTTCTGCTGACCCTACATCATATTGCCTTCGATGGATGGTCACTCGGCGTTCTGTTTCGCGAACTCGCTGAATATTACCGTGCGTACTCGACAGGCACCATCCCGAACCTGCCGCAGTTGCCCATTCAGTATGCTGATTTTGCTATTTGGCAGCGGCAATGGCTCCAGGGTAAAGTCCTTGAGCAAGAGGTCTCATATTGGACAAAGCAACTCGCAGGAAACCTGGAGTTCGAGCAGTTTCCCATTGACCATCCCCGGCCAGCTCGACAGACCTATCATGGCGGGCGTGAAGTTCTTTGTCTGTCCGCCCATCTCACCGATTCTCTAACCGCACTGGGCCGGCGTGAAGGGGGGAGCTTGTTCATGGTCCTGCTCGCCGCATTCCAGATACTCCTGCGCCGTTACACTGGCCATCAGGACGTGCTGGTCGGTTCGCTGATCGCGAACAGAAACAGGCTGGAACTAGAGGGGCTGATCGGGTTTTTCGTCAACACTCTAGTACTTCGCACAGATTTCTCGGACAATCCCACATTTCGTGAATTGTTGGCCCGAGTTCGCGCCACAAGCCTGGAGGCTTATGACCATCAGGAGCTGCCCTTCGAAAAGCTTGTTGAAGTACTGCAGCCCGAGCGAACCCCGACTCACGCACCACTCTGCCAGGTGGTGTTCGCTTACGAAGACGCTCCGCCGGCACCCGTGGAGCTTTCTGAGCTGTCGCTGGCGATAGCCGATGAAGAAAACAGCATGGCAAAATTCGATCTGACTGTGACGATCGAGCGGAGGGAGGGGTTGAGAGTTTCTTTTATATACAACACCGACCTCTTCGAAGCCGCGACCATGCGGCAGGCGTTGGGCCATTACCGGAGGCTGCTGGAAGGTATCGTCGTGGACCCGGCGCACTCCGTGGATAGACTGCCAATGCTGACGGAAGAGGAGCGGCGCCGGTTGCTGCTTGACGGGAACGCCACCCGCTGCGAATACCCGGAGTTGTGTGTTCACCAGTTGTTCGAAATACAGGCTGAGAGAACTCCAGAGGCCACAGCGTTGGTCTTTGGAGGATGGCGGCTCAGTTATCGCGAACTCAATCAGCTCGCGAACCGGCTGGCGCGCCACCTTCGCGCTTTGGGTATAGGACCTGAGGCAACAGTAGGCATCTGCCTGGAACGGTCACCAGAGGCGATCGTCGGTCTGCTTGGCATCTTGAAAGCGGGTGGGGCCTACGTGCCGCTCGACCCGACCTATCCACGGGAGCGCCTGAGCTTCATGGTGGAGGACGCCGGCGCTCGCGTAGTCCTGACAATCACTCGCTGGTTGGATAAGCTGCCGAGAGACGGGACGACAGCCGTCTGCCTGGACAAGCTTCCCGAATCCGTCGCCCCGGAGGAGTTGGAGAACATTGCTGCTGGGGTCAGGCCTGACAACCTTGCCTACGTCATTTACACCTCGGGCTCTACTGGTGTGCCCAAGGGGGTGGAAATTTGCCACCGCGGCATTGTCCGGCTCCTAGTGGGAGTGGATTACGTACAGCTCACCAATCAAGAAGTGTTCCTGCAACTGGCGCCGCTGTCTTTTGACGCATCTACCTTTGAAATCTGGGGCGCTCTCTTGCATGGCGCAACTCTTGTTTTGTTCCCGGGGCGCGTTCCTGCAGCCCAAGATCTTGGTGATGTGCTCAGGCGGCAAAAGGTCACGACACTCTGGCTGACATCCTCTTTATTCAATGCCGTGATCGACGAGGCTCCGGCGGCACTTTCATCGGTTCGCCAACTGCTGGTAGGAGGTGAGGCACTTTCCGCAGCCCATATTCGCCGCGCTCTGTCAGCATTACCCGAAACACAGCTCGTCAACGGTTACGGTCCCACCGAAAGCACAACCTTTGCCTGTTGCTACTCCATTCCGAGGCACCTGGAAGAAGCTGCTTCCTCTATTCCAATCGGCCGCCCAATCTCCAACACGCAAGTTTACCTTCTGGATAGGCAATTGGAGTTGGTACCGATTGGTGTGGTCGGTGAACTGCACATTGGAGGCGACGGCCTTGGTCGCGGTTACCTCAATCGCCCTGACCTCACTTGCGAAAAGTTCATTGCTAACCCCTTTACCGACCGACTTGGCGATCGCCTGTATAAGACTGGAGATCTGGCGCGCTATTTGCCAGACGGAAACATCGAATTCATAGGGCGCCTTGACGACCAAATCAAAATTCGCGGCTACCGCATCGAACCAGGAGAAATCGAAGCAGCCCTGACCCAGCACCCTGCAGTGAAGGCTGCTGCTGTGATTGCGCGCCAAATTCAGCCGACCGAGAAATCGTTGGTGGGCTATGTCGTCCCAAAGGAAGGTCAAGCCCTCACGGCGCAAGGCCTCCAAACATTCTTGAGGCAAAAACTGCCCCAGTACATGATGCCCGCGCGGTTCATGTTCGTGGTGAGCCTGCCACTGACGCCGAACGGCAAGGTGGACCGCCGGGCCCTCCCAGCTCCGGAAGCTGTGGAACTCGCTTCCCACCCTAAATTCGTCGTCCCCAGAGATGGGGTCGAATCGAAACTGTTGGAGATTTGGCAAACCGTCCTCGGAAATCAGCCGATTTCCATTGCTGATAACTTTTTTGATCTGGGCGGACATTCCCTGCTGGCCTCAAAACTGCTCGTCCGGATTGAGAAGGCGTTCGGGCAGAAGCTTTCGATAGCGGCGCTTTTCCAGACGCCAACCATCGAACAACTCGCCGCTGTGTTGCGAAACGAAAGTCGACTGACTCGGTCACCGCAAGTGACGCCAATTCAGCCCGGAGGGTCAAGGCCGCCTTTCTTTTGCATTGGCGCAGGTCCCTTATTACGGAGCCTCGCATTTGGTCTGGGATCTGAGCAGCCGTTCCTGGGTCTGGGACTTGGAGAGGCAGAGGTTCGAGAACTACCGACGCCCTTTAGGTTGGAGGACATGGCTGCGGCGTTTATTAAGAAGATGCGTCTCCTTCAACCCAAGGGTCCGTATTCTTTGGGAGGTTGGTGCAAGGACGGGGTGGTCGCATATGAAATTGCCCAGCAACTACAGGCTCAAGGCGAGAGAGTGGCTCTGCTTGTTTTGTTCGATGCCGCGAACCCGGCGAGTTTGAAGGAATATTCGAAATTTGAACTTCTCAAAGTTCGCTCTTATTTCTTTGCCCAGAAGTGGAGGTTTTTTTTCAAAAACTTGCTTCGGCTCAGACTGAAAGAAGCGGCGGCCTATGTTCAGCAGTGCATGAGATTCTACCTCGTACTGCTCAGCAACAAGATCTGGGAGGTCAACTATGAATTTCACTTACGCGTGGGCCGTCGCATCGAGGACAGGCTCCTTGATACCAGTAAGATTTTCTTCAACGTCGTGCGCAATTATCGGCCTAAACCTTATTCAGGGAGGGTGGTGATCATTAGATGCGAGTCCAGGCCGGAAGGGCGGTTTCGCGATGATGAGTTTGGCTGGTCCGGTCTCGCAGTGGGAGGGCTAGAGCTTCACTTCGTTCCCGGCAATCATGTAGACATGTTTCGGGAACCGAATGTGGAAACACTGGCCAACACGTTAAGGGCCTGTCTCGACACCGCCCTGGAAACCTCTGCGGGCAACTAGTGACCGTGCAGCCTCGCCACCTGACAACCGCCATGGTATTCCCGCAATCATGGAGCGATCCTCCTCGAACGATGACGTTGGACAACAACGAGGTTCACGTGTGGCGTTCCGAGTTGGACCTGAGTGAGGCAGAATTAAGGAAACTCGCGAAGACTCTCGCCCTGGACGAACAAGCCCGCGCTGCTCGGTTCCGCTTTCCTCGGGACCGACGACGTTTCATCGTCGCCCGAGGAGTGCTCCGCGAAATCCTCGCCCGATACTTCGATCGAGACCCGGCGAAGTTGCAGTTTTGCTACGCCCCTTTTGGAAAGCCCGCGCTGACATCCAATTCGGGAGGCGACGGGCTCCGTTTTAATGTGTCGCATTCCCACGGATTCGCTCTCTATGCGGTTTCTTTGCATCGGGAACTCGGTGTCGATCTTGAATGTATCCGCACGAATTTCCCGTGGGAGCCGATTGCGGAGAGATTCTTCTCGCCTGAAGAGATTGATGCACTCCACTCCGTACCATGTCGTCTGAAATACGAGGCCTTCCTTAATTGTTGGACCCGCAAGGAAGCCTTTGTCAAGGCGAGGGGCGGAGCGCTCTCACTTCGCCTGGACCGGTTCAGCGTGTCGTTAATCCCAGGTGAACCTGTTGTCTTGCTCAAGACTGAAGACAACCCCCTGGAAGCTTCGCGTTGGGGACTAGAGCAGCTTGCCCCTCGGTCCGGCTATGTCGCTGCCCTTGCTGCCGAGGGGCGCAATTGGCAGCTTAAGTGTTGGCAGTGGTCAGAACAGCAGCGGTTGCGGGTTACTTCTGCCCTCACTAGGGTTCAATCTGACCGCTGAAGATTCGTCGTCAATCTGCAAGCTCGCCACCCTTATTCAAGAGCGTGCCAGGGATTTCTTCTGGTGAAAGTTAGCGTACCCCGATGATCAGAACTCGTATCCTCATTGTGAGCGCCGTTTTAGTCTCGTTTTTGCTTGTGCTGCGCGTTACAAACGCTCAGGATGGAGCGATGTCGAGCACGCCTGCTTTTAGTGGCGGAGTTCTTGTTACTCCTGTGCCGGGTGCTCCGTTCTCTGCAGTGGCTGAGGAAGACATGGCGCAAGTGCTCAAGGACGGAAGTTCCTTTAAGCGCAAAACCTTTGCCCTAATTGCACGTGATTCCCAGGGGCGCATCCGTAATGAGCGTCACGAGGTTTTGCCTTCCTCCTCGACCCGAAAGCCGCTGCTCTTTTCGATACATATTTACGATCCGGAGACGAGGCTGAATACCAATTTGGATCCCTACGCGCACATCGCAAGGCAGAGGACTCTTCCCAATCCCCCGGCAACCGCCCCCCCCTCCAACTGGGGGCTCCGCGAACCGGGCGCTCAATCCCCCAACCCGTACCTCCAAGTACAAGACCTTGGCCCCGACTCGATGGACGGCATAGAAGTTCATGGCTACCGCAAAACGACAACGGTCCCGGAAAAGGCTAGCGGCATCGGGCGCCGCGTCGTTGTCACCGACGAATACTGGTACAGTGAGGAACTGCGCATCAACATCCTCATCAAACACAACGACCCGCGCACCGGCGAGCTGACTGTGAGGGTCACGCAGGTCAATCGGAACGAGCCTGACGTTGATCTGTTCGCGGTTCCGCCCGATTACAAAGTTGGTGGACATGACCCCGCCCGAGGCGGAATCGCAAAATCCTGTTCGGGTCGTGCACTAAGCGCTCGAAGTACCTTGGCGGAGGGGCGACAACGATCATGAGAATTCGAACCCCGGCGCTAGGCTTTGGTTCGTACCGCCCCTAAGAACTGGTCAAATAGCTTCAGCGAAGCCGCGCCCACGCAACGGGGCCGTACGGCCGGCAAACCGGAGATGTGGTCCGCCTGATCACCTCGGTGATCGTGCCTGGATTACGGACTCGGAAACTACCCGCTGATTCCGGTGCAGCCGGTTCGGCATTTCCAGAATCCTCCAAAGCAGTGGCGACCCCGCCATCCCCCGGCTGCAGTGAGGTGTCAGAGCAGCAGTTGGGTAAATCCTGCGCTCGCAGAAAGCGAAAACAGCCCCTGCACAGCCCAAGCGCGGATTCTGCCCGAGAAACGCCCTTCCCGTCGAATATGACGACCGCGCCTTGAAAAAGGACCAGACTCCTATCGACCTGGCATCGGTAACGAGTAGTCGCCTTGTATTTACCAATGATTGGGCAAGGTTAATCCGAGATTCGGCACGGACGACGGCGAATCCGGAAGGTATCGGCTGGGTTCAAGATTCCAATCTGGCGACTGTACCTTATCCGCACGGGGCACGAGCGGCCAGCGTTCAATCCGTGCTGCTGGCTCGAGGAGCCGCCGGGGCATTCTGATAAATCAACCGGAATCCCCAATCGGTATCCCCTGGGAAATCAGGCAACTCAATAACTCCGATTTGATTCGAGCGCGCGATTCCGATCCCCGCGTTATGCCAGCTACCATTACGCGGATCGAACCACTGCACCCGGTAAGTGCTACTCAGCTTGGCGCCGCGAATTTGGGCGCGTGGCATTCCTTTCTCGAAGTAGGCTAAAAAGACTTCTTTGTCCGGTGTACGAGCACAGTAAGCCCAGCCTTCATACGCTTTCAAGTTATGGTCCTTGTTGGGCGAAACCAGGTCGGCGTTCGGTTCCAATTCCTGATAACGCCTGCCAATAGAAAACGCGAAATCGCGCAGGTACTTCATTTGCGCTCCGGAGATCCACTGAAAGGCGTCCCACATCTTGATCGGTGCTGCCGGTTCAATGTCTGCTCCCCAGATAGCTTCCGCTCCGTAGACATGTCCGCCAAGGCCGCCCGATAGAAAGCTGCCATACATCGAAGAGCGTACGAATTGGGCATCCCTTTCCGTTCCTCCTGGAGCCCCATATTTGTAGCCGCTGCCGCCCAGCCCGCGAGCGTCCACATAGCCGGAGTAATACGGCTCGCCATTGATTGCCGGTTCCGGGTGAGGCAAATGGAAGATCTCCGTGAGGTACCAGTAATTGTTGTGTTCGCGCATGTTGCCGATCTGCTGCAGCGTAACCCAGGAATCTTCGCCCCAATTTTCGAGAGTAGAAGGATTGGCATTGGCGGACAGCAGCGTGTCAAACGGTGGGGGCCCAAACTTGTCCACTACATACTTGATTGCCTTCATGTATTCCTGGGGGCCGACGGTTTCACTGATGATATCGAGGTGAATGGGGCTGAGGACAACGTTGTTGGCCTGGTACCGCGACCAGACGTACTGAATAAACCGAGCGTAGGAATCGGGCCACTTGTAATACTCTTTCCAACACAAGCTGGCATCGCGACGAGAGACTTCTATGAAGGGCACGAACCCTTGCTCGTTCAGGTAGTCAAGCTTGCGATCGACGTACCGGAAATACTCCGGGTTGATGCGGTCTACATCCGGGAACATGTTCTGGTATCCCGGGACTTTTCCGGGGAAGAGGAAAGGACGCCCACCCTCGTTATCCATATTTTTGGCACTGCCGGTGCCGAACTCCAGCCATGCGGAACGGACCGTAGTTTTCTCCGGTTCGTTCATCACCACATGCCAGGGAGCGCCATCCGTCATCCAGTTGGGAAAAGCAGCAATTACATTTATCCAGTTGTAGCCCTGTGCCTTGCGAAGACGCACGTAGTCCTTGAATCCAGCCGTGGGCCCGAGGGGGCGTTCCTGGTCGTCGTCATACCAGTGGAAGCGATTAGTTCCCGCCGAATACCAGGTATCGCCGATGGCGAAGAAGGGCGTGCCATCCGCCGTTTCCAGAGCGTGACGGTTCGCCGTGGCACGCAAAAACCCGCGGCGGAGCGGATTCTCCTCCTTTTCCTTATCGTTCCACGCCAGGGCAGTAAACGAGCCCTTTTTGCCGGCTAACCCCCCATCCTGCGGAATCGATCCGCTGGTCCACTTCCATAGGCCGGGCTCGGTAGCCACCAGGCGCACCCTGAAGGTACGGTCTCCGTCCCAGAACCCGTATATGCGTTTCTGGAAGTGGGGCCCGGTAAGGTTCACCCAAACCACCACATCCGTGTAGGGATTAGCGAAGGAACCGGCGGAGGTGAAAGTGAGCTCCTGCTTCTCCCACACATGAATGGCACCGGCAGCCGGAATGGCCCATGACGTTGCGATCAGAGCAGCAGAAACCGCGTGCCAGAAAAAAGCCGTCCTGCACGTGTATGTGTCCATAGTCCCTCGGTGGAAATCCCTTAGAAAGCTCGGTTTCGTTTAGTATCTTATACTGAAACGCTCGGGTGTGCGGTGGCGCTCATCTTCGCGAAGGTGGTCTCAGGTGGTTTTGCATAGACCTGCCAGGTACAATTTGAGATCGGGGTGGCATGAGGGTGGCCACAACCGATCTCTCGAGGTGTATGCTTCCAACTGTGTCTCTCTCCGCAACCCAGGAGGGTCCGCTATGAAGAAGCTTATCATCGTCGTGATTCTTGCCTCACCATTTTTGCCTGCAGCTCAGGAGACCCGCCGCGCGGTCATCCATTCCACCGGAAATCCAGCCCAGGAGCTAGGCCCAACAGCAACCAAGTCCCTGACGTGTATGCGCTCAGTGCACACGTAGAGCGCATCGTGGTGCTTCGCTTCAAGTACAACACCGATTTGCTTGCCGGACTCGAAAAGATGATCAAACAAGAGAAGATCCGGAATGCCGTAATTCTGTCGGGGTTCGGTTCGGTCCGGAATTATCAGGTACACCAGGTCGGGAACCGGGAGTTTCCTCCCAAGGATGTCTTCGTGAAGAATCCCACCGCCTCCGCCGATATCGCAGGCCTGAGCGGTTTAGTGATCGACGGAAGAGTGCATCCTCACATTACGCTGGCTAATGCAGACAAGGCTTTTGGTGGCCACCTTGAACCGGACACCCGGGTCTTCACATTTGCTGTGGTGGTTTTGGGCGTGCTGGACGACGGGCTGGACCTCACGAAGGTCGACGACTGGACCTATCGGTAAGCTCGCAGCACGTTAGTCCGAATTTGAGCTTCACCATTGACAATGTTTCTCACGGAATCAGGTTCGTTGGCCGCGAGTGAGCTGACAAGCTCGGCTGGGTTCTGAGTCCGATTACCGTAATCCACTTGGTCTTACGGCCTACCCGCGCTTTTGGCTCGTCACGGCGAAACTCCAGGTCACATGAACGGTTTCGACTTACCGTCAAGTGAACTGTGATGCGTAAATCCTACGCCGTTGATGGAGGGTAGTCGGTCATGGGGCGCTTCTGCAGTCGGCTGCCTTATACCCAAGTGACTCCCTATATCTAAATAGTCGGGCGAGTGTATTTCCTTTGACTGTTGAGCTGGTTGATGCCTAACACTCGGCCACGTCGTAAGTGCCGAATTACCGGCCATCGGCCAGCGCCAATTCGTCCATGAGGAGAACTTCGCTGCCAGACATCCGTACATGCTGAATTTCGCACAGCCAATATCGCCGGATTCGCAAATATCCCGCCGCGGGGAAGTTCAGGGTGAGTCCGGGTTCCGACGAGGCGGGCAAAACGCATCGCCACAAGCGACGATATGTCCGCCTCCACGTGATACCCCCTCCCCATCCACAGAATTACTACCACTCGTGACCGTGTTGTCAACAGAAGAGCGCTCATCCAGACTTTCTTTAGATTCAGTTTTGCGCTACTGTGTCGCTAAACGCTGTCGGAAGAATCCGTCTTCGGGCAACGAAACTGCAGCGGTAAAAAACGGACGTCTTGCCACTTTCCTACCATGGGCTCCTGCCCGGGAGGCAGCCGTGAATCGGACAAGAACACCATTGTTTTCCTTCATGCTTTTCGGCTTACTTCTAAGTTCCCTATTGACCGGCTGTGGCGGCGGAGCGAGCACCAACTCCGGCGGCGGGGGCGGCGGAACGCCTCAGGTGATCCCTACGCTGACCGCAATCGCTCCTTCCAGCACGGTAGTAGGCGCCTCCGCCATCACTTTAGCCCTGTATGGCTCAAACTTTGAAAATGGTGCAACCGTACAATGGAACGGTACCACGCTGTCGTCGTCATGGGTGAGCGCAACCAACATGACGGCCACCATCCCCGCTAGCGATATCGTCTCGGTCGGAAGCGCTACGGTGACGGTGACCAACCCGAGCCCCGGAGGCGGCACTTCGGCTGCTCAAACCTTCACAATTTCCGCCGCGCCCGCCGCTACAACCTGGGTGAGAAACGTGTCGGGAGTTACTACGGGGACGAACGCCACTCCGTTACCGGCGCAGAACATCGTCTGGGACGCCGCCCATGGGAAGCTCTACTATGCGATTGCCTCGGCCGCTGCGACTAGTCCTAACACGATCGCCGTCATTGATCCGATCGCGGGTGCCGTCACCACAAACGTCGCGGCCGGAAACAACCCCGATCTGCTTTCCATATCCTCCGATTCTTCCTACCTGTGGGTTGGATTGGACGGGGACCATGCGGTGCAGCGCTTCCTTCTGCCGGGGCTGACTAAAGACATCTCCTTTCAACTACCGGAAAGTTCGCTCGGCAGCCCGCAACAGCCGGTTAGTTTACAGGCGGCCCCCGTCAGTCCGCATACCGTGGCGCTGATTGCCGGAGACTGGGGAATCGAGCCGGATGGCAACGGCGTATACGTCTACGATGATTCCACTCCCCGGCCCGCTTATGTCCCTGGCTCCACCAATCCCGCGCAAAGTACTGAATGGATACAATGGGGGGCGAACGATTCGACGATCTACGGCAGCCACTTCAGTTTCAATGTGGGCGGAGTCGGTACCCTGAATGTAACCTCCTCCGGAGTTACTCTCGCGAGCTACAACGGAGAGCAGGAGGGGGAGATGGGGATGGGATTCACTCAGTATGACAACGTTAACGGACTGCTCTACTCTTACTCCTCGGCTTTCAATCCGGTAAATGGCAGTCAGGTCGGGTGGTTTAATACTGCGCCTGCGCCGTTTGACACTGCTTTCGGCCCGCAGACTTGCACCGCCGATTCATCGCTGGGCCGCTATTATTGTGTTGAGGCCGGCAACTACCCCGTGGTGTATGAGTTGTGGGTCTTCGACTTAAACAGCTATGCGCCACTTGACCTCGTCTACTTTGGGGCGTCCGCTGGCTCGCAGATTTCGCCGATCACGGGGTATCCACACCATCTCGTTCGCTGGGGTAATGCCGGTCTGGCGCTGACCACCGAGACCTACGGTGGTTTTGGAAACGGTGGCTTCTTCCTGATTGACGGCGCGGCCGTCAATCCGAAAGCTGCTGCTGACGTTTCCTCCGGCGCCACCACTTGGTCCTATAGCTGGATTTCGTCGCTGGTTCCGCAACAGGCGCCGGCGGGCAGCGGGGACGTGACCGTGACGATCAATGGGAGGAATTTCACGCCCGACAGCACCGCCTGTTGGATATGCGGTTACCCGAATAGTGAGTTCCTGCCGACATCGTATGTGAGCTCGCAGCAACTGAACGTGACGATTCCGGCCAGCCTGCTGGCCAGTCCCGAAGTGGTTCCCATCAGCGTCTTTGATTCTGGCTCTAACCTCTATTCCACCGACTCTCTCACGTTCACAGTTACTTCTGCTTCCGCCTCCGGCAGCACTACTCAAGTGAATGCAATCAACGTGGCCGGGTTCGCCATGGCATGGGATCCCAATAGCGCCCTGCTTTATGTGGGAACGACGGATTTCGATAGTGCCTATCCCAACTCCATTGTCGCAATCAGCGGAGAAAGCGGATCCATTGTGAAGGCGCAGACCGTCGGTACTGATCCTTGGGCGGTAAGCGTCAGCGCTAACGGACAGTACCTTTATGTGGGATATTATTCCGCAACCACCATGACCCAACTCCCGCTTCCGGGGCTGGCATCACCGGTAACGTGGGCATTGACGAATCCCGGGTCTTCGGACGTGTATTACGCCGGTGACCTTAAAGCTGCGCCGGTGAGCCCACACGCCACGGCCGTAGTTCTCTTTGACTGGAATCTCTATACGTACGACACAGGCGGACTGGTGATTTACGACGACAGCGTTGAAAGACCCGATTTCCTGGGCGGATGGGGCAGCGGGCTGTCCGGTCCCGAATCCTATGAGACGCTCGCCTGGGGCGCGTCGGATAAGATTCTCACTGCCGCAGGGGCCGGTGGGCCCATCTTTGGACTTCAGGTCAGTCCGTCAGGAGTGGTATTCGACGCGCAAGGGAGCGATAACTCATTCAATGCCTGCGGCGGCGAAATCCATTCCGACTTTGGGACGGGACTGATTTATAGCGATTGCGGCAACGTCGCGGATCCAACCACGCTGGCGACAGTTGGAACTTACAACGCCTCGGGCCTGGTCGCTCCCGATTCCTCCTTGGATCGTGTTTTCATCCTCGGGCAAACTGCGGCGCAAGCCAACACCAACAATTTCACCATCAAGTCATTCGACGAGAAAGCCTACACCCCGGTGTCTTCGATCACCCTTGCGAATTTATTGGGTACCCCCCTTCAGTTTGTCCGCTGGGGAACTTCGGGCCTTGCCGTATTGACCTTGGCCGTGCCCGAAGCCGGCGTGCCAGGCATGCTCTACTTAATTCAGGACGCAACCTTCGTCAGCAGTGCCCCGGAAGCTGCCTTTCAACCGTCCAACACGCACGAGTTGGTGCAGCAGCGGTGGAAACGCATCTCCAAGGCCGACATCGCGAAGATGGTGCAAGCGAGACGAGGGGCTGAACTTCCTTGACCATGAAGCCGGCATAGCATGACGTCACATCAGGGCAGCCTGGTGAGCGCGGACTTTTCTTCGCTACCCCAGACACTGATCGGCGCGGCAAATCGGCACGGGGCTATTCTTCAGCAAACGTAAGAACCCACGTTCTAGACGATATTGACCTATCTCTACCTCCGGAAAGCTCGGTGGACACCCGGCCGAATAAGGCAGATTCGAAACTGAGCCTCCAGCACGAATGCGATTCAACGAAGAATTGGTTCCTGCCTAGTCGCCAAGGGTTTACCAATAGCTGTCGATAGCAGCCCAAGCCACCACTTAAGCCGGATTTGGAACGAAAAACGCCCTTCCACGCCGGAATCCAGCCGGCCGCAATGCACTGTGCCAGTTGACGGCTAGCCGACTTCTCAGGCTGAACCTTTAATTGCGCGAAAACTACGCGAAGGGTTGCTGGCAGGGCAGCGCGTCAGCACGCTCTTCAGCCAGAGTGGTGGGGTCTTTTGGCTTGAATCGCTAAAACGGTATTTTGATGTTACGCGCCTCCCAGCATGTAGGAGTGGCCCTCCGACCAAACGGTGGCCTCAAATGGAAATCAAGGCGCATTTCCGATTTCAAATCGCAAAGGACAGATCACGTGCTAATTGAACCGGACATTTCATATGCTAACGACATCAGATTGCAAAGGCCTTGACCTGGTATGGAGACCGGCGCATAATCTTCCGCACAGGTAGAGTTGAAATCGGAAATTCCGGCTGATCTCCCTCTGTGGGAGGAAACCATGCGCGCTATCGCTGTTGTGTTCCCGTGTTTCCTCTTCTGGTTCTTGAGTGCAAGCCTGGGCGCAGCCTTTCCCCCGGAGACGCCGGCACCCAAAGCCGCTGCGACGGCCCGGAAAGAGTCCCGCAGCGCCGACTCACACTGCTACCCGCTTCCAGCTCAATCATTCCTTGCAGGAGGAGTCCATGACAACTTTTATTCGCACAGTATTCGTAGCCTGTTTGTTGCTAGGCCTATCGTCGCCCTTCGCGGCAGGACAAGACCAAGACTTGGAGGGAAGCAAGGACCATCCCTTGATTTCGCGATATCCCGGCTCGGTTATCACGCGCTATCTCACCAAGGAGTTCGATGAGTTCACCCTTCCGCTGGGCAAGGTCGTTGACGAGAAATTTAGCAAGAGCCAGCCTCTGGAAGGGAAGATCACCCGCATCGTTTACGTGGCGCCCCAGGGGCGCTCGGTGCTGGAGGTCTTTCGCAACTATCAAGGCGCGCTAAGAACGGGCGGGTTCGAGACGCTCTTTACTTGCGGTCCGCAGGATTGCGCCGGGTCGGGGAGCCCAATGGCAAATGCGTACGCCAGCGGCGATAACGGCGATTACTGGGGACCCGTACACAAGATTCGATACATTTCGGCGAAGCTCGCGCGGCCGGAGGGTGACGTTTATGTGAGCTTGCTGATTGACGACCAGGGCGCGGATTCCCGGCCCAATGTCGAGCTCTACGTCATCGAAGTGAAGCCCATGGAGTCGGGCCTCATCACCGTGGACGCCGCGTCGCTGGCCAACGACATCAACCGCACCGGCCACGCTTCGGTTTACGGGATCTACTTCGACACCGGGAAGGCTGATGTCAAGCCTGAGTCCGACGCGACGCTGAAAGAAATCGCCAAGCTGCTGCAAGGCGACCCCAGTCTGAAACTCTATGTCGTCGGGCACACCGACAACCAGGGCGCGCTCGACCTGAACATGGACCTTTCGCGCCGGCGCGCCGCGGCGGTGCTTGCCGCGCTCACGACCAAGTACGCGGTTCCGGCCGGCCGGCTGCGGGCCTACGGCAGTGGCCCCTACGCTCCCGTGGCGTCGAACGACAGCGAGGACGGCCGCGCCAAGAACCGCCGCGTCGAACTGGTGAAGCAGTAAGGCACGCTGAATATTAAGTTGATCGATCCCGCCGCCTGGGATGGCGGCAAGAAAAGCACATTTGCCATGTTCCCCAAGGAGAAGTCCGTCTCCGGAATTGGGGACGACGCCTATACCTTCAGCGACGGCATCGTTTTTCATAAGGGGAAGGTGGAAGTGAACGTCATCACCGGCGGCTATACCGGCCCCAAATCGAAAGCCGATGTCGCCAAGCACCTTGCGGAGCAAGTGGCGGCGCGCCTGTAACGCTTCTCCGTCTCACTGCTTCCACCGCAGACCTGCGCCCGGGAGGTCCACGGCTTTTCGTAGCCCATAGGGACGAACCGCAGACGTTACCGAGGCAGGTGTGCGCTACGCTGGCTTGCTCGCCCCCGGGGGGATGGGATCTCGTTCCGTGCCGCGAGTTGATGGTCACTCGCTAATCATTGCTGCGAGCCGTTGCCAATCCACCTGATTCACAAATTCCCAGAGCCGGACCAGGCCGAGCGAGTCCCAGTCCGTCAGCGGTGGCTCGCTGAGGTTATCCGGCACGCTCTCCAGGAAGACGGTGATCAACTGGATGTCCGTGCGGGGGCGCGAAAGATCAAAGTAGTCGGGATTGAACCTGACCACCGCCCGCGCGTCCTTCGTATTCGCAGGGACAAAGGGAGAGGGATAGTCGAAGGCTTTTTTGGCCCAGGCCTGCGAAGCCCGCTCCGCCGGCGTCATTCCGGCCAGTTCCGCGCGAAGGGTTTCGAGCACGGGGTCGGCAGTATGTTCGGCACGCCACTTCCGGTCCGCCTCGCAGAGGGCCTGATTCTTCTTCAACCCGGCCGGCATGTCAGCCTCCATCTTCTCCATATCTGCACGAAACCGCTCGGCTTCGGCCGGATCGGTCTTCTTAAATCTCTGGTAGCTTTCCTCCGTACTCTTGCGCCGTTCGTCCCCGCGGGCCATCCAATCTTTGTAGTCTTTATCGCAGGGGGGCAGCTTCTTGTCCGCTTCGGCTTGGCGGGCGACCTCGCCTTCGCGGTCGTGGATCAAGTCCCGCAAGAATTGCTCTCGTGTCACCGGAATCCAAAGAGGGCGGTCCCTCTTGGCGAAATAGATGACGGCGACTGCGTCATGGGCTCGTGGATCCGGCGGCCCGGCATAGTACAGCGTGACTCCCGCGGCTTGGCCCATTGCCACTGGCAGCCACATCATCTCGTGCCCGTTGTGCCTCTCAAATGTGTTCCCGCGACATACCTCATGCGGATCGTTAAAATGGAAATCGGCCTCTGTTACGGCTTCCCTGTCGGTCTTCGGCTTGCCGCCGGGGCCCTCGGCAAAATAGAGGAATATGAACAACAGACTGCCGGAGACGGGAACATTGGCGCAGGGTTCAGTCGGCTCGCATCGGCCGGAACCAGAAAGCTGGATCCAGCCCTCTCCATTGAAGCCCAGCGGTGGATTGAATACCTTCGCGGTATGCAGCCGCGAGGCGATACCTTGGATTTTCGACAGGAATATCCTGCCCTCGGCCTCGCTGTGGCCGGACCACTTCGCGTCGCTGGCAGGCGGGCTGCTTAGCTGCCAAGTGCCGGGCACGTCGGGGAGCGGCCGTACTTGGCCCGCGGCGGGCAAACACAACAGCAACGCTGCGGCGAGATATCTCATGGCTCCTCCTGTAGCTCCGGGTCCCAGGACACTTCCACCCTTGCTCCTGTTCATCCGCCCGGCAAAATCACTTGGGATGCGTCAACGAAGCCAGGCGAAGAGCTTCCTTCACGCCGGAATCCAACCGACCGCAAGGCAGTGCGCCAGTTGACGGCCAGCTGACTTCCCAGGCCCAATCCGTTCGGGGCGCTATCGATTACCTGAGAGTTTCAGGTGGGATGAGGATTTCCCGACACATCAGGTCTGTGCGGATGCCGACTCCGGCAGGCCGATCCGGCGGCAGAGGTCAGCGAAGCGCGGGTCATCGCGCAGGTTGTCGAACGGCGGGAAGCGGAGTCGCACCAGCCAGGGGTTGTGTTGCCCATAAGCCTTCTCAAGGAGTTCAAACGCCTCATCTTTCTCGCCCAGGGTCGCATGGAGGCCGGCCACAAAGAATTCGGAGAAAATATCCTGCTTCGGCTGCCTTTTCAGCTCTTCCAGGATCTTCCGCGCCTCGTCCAGTTGCCCAGCCTTCGCCAGCACTGCGCCCAAGGTCACTTTACTTAACGACGCACCCCCAGAAAGATGTGCCGCCTCGCCACATTCGCGGATGGCCTCTTCGTGCATCCCCTTCTCGGAATAAGCCCTAGCAAGCACCCCGTGCGCAACAACGAGATTTGGATCAAGTTCAAGCGTCTTTTGCAACTGTTCCAATGCGCGATCGTAGTCACGGACGAAGTAGAACACCATCCCCAGTGTATGGCTGAAATTTGCCGAGAGGGGATCGAGTTCAACGCTGCGACGCGCTTCGGCAAGAGCTTCCTGGCGCCGCCCCACGACGAGCAAAAACAAGCCATAGTAAAGATGAGCCCACGCGTAGTTGGGGTTGAGCTCGAGCGCCCGCTTGAGCGAGCGCTCGGCGCCGGACCAGTCCCACTCATAAAAAAACTCTACCGCCCCCAGCGCCGTGTGCGCCTCGGCGACACTCTCATCAATCTCCAAAGCTCTCAGTGCCGCCGCTTTGGCTTTGGGAGCGGCCTCCGAAGGTGGGAGCGAACCGAACATACCGAGATAAGCGTACGTGGAGGCTATCCACGCGTAAGCCGCCGCATACCCAGGGTCCGCTTCGATCGCCTGCCTTGCATAGGCCATCCCTTGCCGGAGCCCCTCCGGCGTCCATTTGTTGGCGTGGTATTGAGCCTTCAGCAAAAGCTGGTAAGCCTCGCGGTTCAGCGTGGGTCGCTTGGCGAGGCGCTTTTTCTCTTCAGGAGTCAACCGCAGCCGAAGCTTTTCCGAAATCTGGCGAGCCACTTCCGCCTGCACCTCGAAGATATCGTCGATCTTGCGGTTGTAGCGCTCGCCCCAGAGCTGTGACTCCTGGGCCACATCCATCAACTCCGCGCTGACGATGAGGGCTTCGCCCCGCTGGATGACCCTCCCCGTCAGCACGGCGCGGACGTTCAGCTCGCGCCCCACGCCCTGGGCGTCCGCCTCCCGGCCTTTGTAACGAAATGCCGTGTTGCGGGGCAGCACGCGCAATTTCGGGAGCTGCGCGAGGCTGTTCATAATGGTCTCGGTGATCCCGTCACTCAGATATTCCATCTCGGGATCGCCGCTGGCGTTGACGAACGGCAAAACAAGGAGAGAGTCGATGGTCCTGGAAGGCCTCCGCTGCAAGGGGGCCTTCGGAGAGCTGGTTTCGTCGCCCTGGCGGTCGAACGTCGCCGCGCCAGCCGGTGAGCGCCCTGAATCCGTGTCGCGTTTCAAGCGTTTCAGGTCGGCACGAATCTCGGCCGCGCTCTGGCATCGTAAGTCGCGATCTTTTTCGAGCGCCTTGTTGAGGATTTCTTCCAGTTTGGGCGGCAAGTCAGGATTCAAGCGTGACGGAGGCGTCGGTGCCTCGTGCAGGATGGCCCCGAAAATCGCCGCCGAGGTCGTCCCCTCAAACGGCAGCTTGCCCGTCGCCATCTCGTAAAGCACCACGCCGAAACTGAACAGGTCCGTGCGCGGATCCAGTTTCTCGCCGCGCGCCTGCTCGGGGGACATGTAAGCGACCGTCCCCATGGCGACGCCGGGGCTGGTGAGATGGTCCGGCTCTCGGGACGCAGTCGCCGTCGCGGTAGCGCCAGCATCTTGCTGCCCTTGCGAAGCCGGCTGGAAGCCGGCGCTACCCGTCAATTTCGCCAAGCCAAAGTCCAGGACCTTAGCCTGTCCACGTGTCGTGACGAAGATGTTCGCCGGCTTGATGTCGCGATGAATGATGCCTTTTTGGTGCGCCGCGTCGAGCGCGTCGGCAATCTGGATGGCCAAGTCGAGCAGCGTGTCCATTTGTAGGGGCGAACGGCGTTCGCCCTGCTCAGGTGGGCGCGCGCCGCGCGCACCGACGGCTATGCGATCCTTCAGCGTCTGCCCTTCCAGATACTGCATGGCAATGAAGGGCTGGCCGTCGTGCTCGCTGATTTCGTAGATGGTGCAGATATTGGGATGGTCGAGTGCCGAAGCGGCACACGCCTCGCGCTTGAAGCGCTCGAGGGCCTGCGGGTCGCGGGCCATCTCTCCGGGGAGAAACTTGAGGGCCACGAGTCGGCCGAGCTTCGTATCCTCGGCCTTGTATACCACACCCATACCACCGCCACCGAGCTTCTCGAGGACTCGGTAGTGGGAAACAGTCCGACCGATCATAGCCCCTCTCTCATGGGAGGTCCGCGGGCACGTATCCGTGAGCTAACTGGATTCTAGGCTTGCTCGTACGGCAAATCAAGCAAACGCGAAACTGGTTGCCCATTTTTCGCTGAAAAGTGAAACAACATCAGCCACCTGGGCAACACTACGGGTTTATTGGGGGCTGAGAAGATAGAGGTCGGCTTGCCCGCCTGGGCGCGCGTAGATCACGGTAGAAAGGTCGCGGGAAAAGTCATAGGCGTTGCCTTGATATGTAAGAGGAAAGGCAAAGGGGAGTTTGAGCGCGACCTCGGGTTTGCCAATGACCTTGCCGTTGCGCCAGGCTTGACGGTAAAACGTTACTTCACCGGGGGCGGCAACTGCGTAAAGGAATGACTTGCCATCGCGGGCAAATCGAACGTAAAAGGTCTCCACACCGGGAAGCAATGGGATGCACTTCCTGTCGGCAATGGAAATTTCGTAGATGCCCACGTCGTCGCCGGACCACAGGTCGCCAATCAGATACTTACCGCCTGGGGCAGCGTCGAACGCATAGGAGCAGCCATCCACAAATTTTTCGATATTCGAGCCGTCGGCGCTCGCTTTCCAAACGGTTGACTTGCCCCCAGCCCCAGCCTCTAGGGTACTGATGTAGAGCGATTTCCCATCGTCCGACCAGATTATCCCGAACAAAGCCCGCTCCACCCGCCCGATTTGACGGAGACCGCGGCCGTCTGCCCCGACGATATAGCCCTTGAATTCTCTGCCCGAGTAATCCCCAAAGGACAGTTGGGAGCTGTCGGGTGACCAATCTCCAGTACCCAGCCATCCCGAGGACGCGAGTCTGATTCTGTTCCCACCGCCAAGGTCTGAAACCCAGAGCTCGGTTTGGTTCGGCCCAAGCAATTTGATGTACATAACGCGTTTTCCGTCGGGCGAAATGATGGGCTGCGAGGCGGCTTCCGCCACAATGTCCACAGACTCCTTGGTGCGAACATGATAGGCGGTCAAGTACCCCGACTGCCTGCCGTTGACGTAGTAGATCCCTCGGCCGGCGGGGTCGGGCATGGGGCAATAATCCGGGCCGGGGCCAAACGTGACTTGGGTCAAGCTCCGGTCGGCCAAGTTGTACCTCCAGAGGTTGGCGAGTCCGTTGACAGTGCGGCTGAAGAGCACGGTCTTTCCAGGCTCCTCCCACACGATGTCAGGCGCCCGGAGAGAGTCCTTCCCGGACGTGGTCCCTAAGTCCACCGCCGACCGGCTGGCCACACTCACCTTGTGCAAGTGGAACTCTTGGTCCCTATATCGAGCCACCGATGCGACGAGCAGGTCGCTGCCGCCGGGGAAAGGCAGAATCGAGAGGGGCGTTAGAGGAGGATTCTCGAAGGTGTAGATTGTTTCTTCGTTGAGGCCGGATCTGTCGGCGCGGAAGACCGCCCGGCTGTCCGACTTCAGGTAGAAGAATGAGCTGCCATCCGGAGAGGGCACAAGGTGAAAACCGGATGCCACCCGGCGCGGCGTCCCTCCCAGTGTGGGCACAGCCCATTCCTCGTCGCGTCCGAGACGCCGTCCGTAATAGATTTCGGTTCCGTCGGGGGAAAAGTCGTCCACGTATTTGTCGCTCTCGTCGCGGGTCAACTGAAGCGGCTCTCCGCCCGAGGCGAGCATCACGAACACCTGACCAACGCCGCCCACCAGCGAGCCGAAAGCCACGGTGCGCCCGTCCGGGGAAAGCCTCGCCGTACCGATAGGCTTGTTCCAATGGCTGATTTGCGTGATTTTCCCTGGGCCGCTCGGGGCTTTGGCCGGCCGGTAGCGATAAGCCAGAAAGGCTCCGACAAGGAGAAGGACAACAGCCGCCGGGATGATGTATTTCGCGCGCAGCACGCCGCCCGCTGGCCTTTCGGCAACCGCCTTTGCCGCCGGCCCGAGAATCTGCTCGGGAGATGCCATCACTGCCTGAGCCGCTCGTCCCGAATCCGTATCGCGCTTTAGGCGCTTCAGATCAGCGCGCATCTCCGAGGCGACCTGGTAGCGGACGCCACGGTCTTTTTCCAACGCTTTGTTGATGATGTGTTCCAACTCGGCAGGGCACTCCGGATTCAGACGTACCGGTGAGGTCGGCGCATGATGCAAAATGCCATCAAAGATGGCTGCCGAAGTGGTGCCCGAGAAAGCCTGGCGCCCCGTTGCCATCTCATACAGCACCACACCGAAGCTGAACAGATCCGTGCGCGCGTCGAGGTCCTGCCCCAGTGCCTGCTCCGGTGACATATACGCCACTGTCCCCAGCGCCGTGCCCGGGCTGGTCAGGAGTTCTTCCCCGCCTGTTGCCGTCGCCAGGGTTGAAGCTCCAACTCCCTCCCCCACTAGTCTCGGGGACGCCGCCACTTTCGCCAAGCCGAAGTCGAGGATCTTTGCCTGCCCGCGGCTAGTCAGAAAGATATTCGCCGGCTTGATGTCCCGGTGAACGATCCCCTCGGCGTGGGCGGCGTCGAGCGCATCGGCAATCTGAATCGCGACTTCCAGAAGCTCATCGGTGCTCAGCGGCTCTCCCGTAATGCGGTGCTTGAGGGTCTCGCCCTTCAGCAATTCCATGGCGATGAAGGGGCGACCCTCATGCTCATCGATCTCGTAAATGGTGCATATGTTGGGATGGTTCAGCGCGGAGGCAGCGCGGGCTTCGCGCTGGAAGCGCTCCAGCGCCTGCCGGTCTTTAGAAAGCTCCTCGGGCAGGAACTTGAGTGCGGCGAAGCGGCCCAGCTTGGCGTCTTCGGCCTTGTACACCACACCCATGCCGCCGCCACCCAACTTTTCGACGATGCGATAGTGGGACACACTCTAGCCGCTCATGGCGAGGCGGCCTCCGAATGGTGGGAGCCGGAACTCCTCCTGGCAACATCATAGACTGTGACCTATGCCGAGTCAACGTTTGGGATTGGAAAGACTGAATAGGACAGGGCGCTTCGCGCCTATGCGCAGCCAGATAGACGTAAACGCTCCATACGGAGAGGTGTACTTGATCACCGAATGCGGTCGGAGGCGAGACCAACCGCAAAGGCGGATTGGGAACGAAAAACGCCCATCCACGCCAGAATCCAGCCCAAGGGGTGGGCGCCAGTTGATGGGTAGCCGACTTCCCAGGCGCAAATCCGGAGCTGAGTCTCAACCGTCCTGCCAACAGCCGCTGGGAATTCAATAGCTTACAAATTGCGTAGGGAGGAGGCATGCGTTTACTGTGCCGAAAAAGAACTACTTGGTGAACTGTGCCAAGAATTGATGTAAAACATTAAGTTAACAGCCACTGCCGCTAGAAACCGCGTTGGGAATAAGTTTGCCTAAGGCCCTTTTGTCAAGTCAGTCCGCTTCGACATGGCCTTTCTGCTCAGTTCCACTTCTGGCCATTCGTATTGCTCCGACCCCGAGAACTACCCAGACCCAGCGAAGGAGCGGGGCCCGAGTGTCTCGAGTGGATTTGCGAATTATTCGTGAGATCGCCCGTTGGAAGACATAATGTGCCTCCTGCAGGCAAAAGGACGCACGGAAACCTTGCAGTGTCACCTCTTTCCTCCACCCCCGCAGGACGAACCATGTATCGCTTCTCTAGGTAAACACTCACATTATTTCTCGACTGGCGCAGCCGAGAGAGTGCCTTGATGATTGCTCTACAGTGCATGTATGTGAATGCAACACCTGCCCCGAAGAAGGCATGTTGATTGGGGGGAGGGCGTCGAGTTCGTCGTATTTGCGATGCCAAGCGAAGAAGAAGGAATATGATGAGGTCTGCTTAGGGACGCAATGAATCTGGCATAGGAAGAGGCAAGCTTGCGCCAAATTCAGGTGACCAGAACTAAACTCAGGAAACCGACACGGAGAATGTGCGATCGCGAATCGGATTCTCCGGAAAACGCGATGAGATTTTAGCCACGATCGAGGGCGGCACATGAATTTCCAGTTTGCGATTTAGCTATTTACTCGTGCTTGACTTCGGCCCGCTGCAATGTGACCATGATGCCCAACATCCGCCAAGGGGGTGCGCATGTCGGATGTTATTCTGATTATCGAGAGCTTGTGCTCTGCTCCTGACTGCAGCCTAAACCGCTTGCTCAGCGTGGAGCCTGGTTACCGCGTCCAACGGTTCACCTGGGAGTCTTTCGGGCCGGCTATACAGGCCGATTGCGTCGCCAACCTAGTTGCAGTAGTCGCGGTTCCCAAAACCGACGAGGTGACAGGCTTTTTCAAGTGGCTGCGCGACAATCCAATAAAGCCTCCGTTTTTCGCCGTCCTCCCTGCTGAACCCGACGATGAGTTGCTCTCTGTCGCCTCGCGAGTAGCGGACGACTTCATGGTCCTTCCTGTCAAGCGAGCAGAATTGCAGTGCCGGATTAGGCGACTCTTAGGCCCGGGAACACCCTGCGCTGAGAGCGTTCATCGCCTCCTTACCAGGGAAGCAGTGATGGCACAGATCGTCGGCAATAATACGGCATTCACTCGTGCAATAGAGCAAATTCCGCCCATCGCTGCGAGTGATGCTCCGGTCCTGCTTACAGGCGAAACGGGAACGGGGAAAGAACTCTGTGCACGGGCTATCCACCTTTTGAGCCGAAGGCATAGCGGGCCATTTATTCCGGTGGAGTGCGGGGCTTTGCCAGAAAATCTGGCCGAAAATGAACTCTTTGGTGACGCACGTGGCGCCTTCACTGACGCGCAGCATGACCGGAAGGGCCTTGTTGCAATGGCCGAAGGTGGAACCCTCTTCCTGGACGAAATCGACACGCTTCCACTATCGATTCGAGCTACGCTCGTACGCCTCCTCGAAGAGAGTTGTTATAGGCCGCGAGGGGCAGAGCAATTCTCCAAAGCTGATATCCGCGTCATCGCTGCTACGAATAGCAACCTTGGAGGAGTGTGTTCGAAAGAGATCGTTTCGTTCTGATTTGGGCCGGAACTGACGCTTGCCATCGACTCCGACTCTGGAAATGGACCGTTTGGCGTCGGGAGGGTTAATCGATGAAATTATCTCTACCCAGCAGTAAGGTCGCATTCATTCTGGTTGTTATACTTATCCCATCCTCGGTTGCGTGGGGAGCAACGATCCACGTGCCAGCCGACCAGCCTACGATCCAGGCTGCCATCGATGCGGCTTCGAACGGAGACACTGTCCTGGTGGCGCCCGGAACCTACCAGGAGAATATTAATTTCCAGGGGAAAGCGATTACCGTCGCAAGCACTGGTGGACCTCAGACGGCCGTCATTGATGGAGGCGGTACAGGCACGGTTGTCATGTTTGAAACCAGCGAAGGACCCGGTTCGGTGCTGACTGGCTTTACCATCACAAACGGGAACGGTATGTTAGGCGCGGGAATTATTCTGTGGGGCGCCTCCCCATCTGTTATTGGAAACATCTTCAACAACAATAGTCAGGGGAGTCAAGGTTCTGGAGCGGCGATTGTTGGGAGTAATGCCTCCCCTCTAATTCAGGGAAATCTTTTCGAAAACAACTCTTGCGACAGCCAGTATTTGTCGGCTGTGATCAGTTTTGTGAATGGGTCTTCTCCGCTGATTGTCAACAACATTCTATTCAACAACCGGTGTCGAGCGATCGATATGACCGTGCTGACGGGAACCAACCCGCGTGTGCTCAATAACACGATCGTAGGTAATCCCGTCGGCGTTCACGTTGACACCCGGGTTTCAGCAAGTTCCCAAATATTTGAAAACAACATAATTGTAAACAATCAAATCGGCGTAGAAACCGTATTCGGGGATTCATCTGATAACCCCACGTGGACTAACAACCTTGTTTTCGGAAATGCCACTAATTACAGTGGGATTTCCGACCAGACGGGGATCAACGCCAACATCTCCTCCGATCCACTCTTCTTTGATCCTACGAAGAACTTTCACTTACTGACGGGTTCGCCCGCGATCGATGCAGGAAATAATTCCGCACCCGGACTCCCTTCCACAGACTTCGATGGAAACCCAAGAATCCAGAACGGCACAGTGGATCTGGGCGCGTCTGAGTACTTCCCTGCAACGATGACCATCTCCTCCAGCAGTTTCACCTTTGGCCCCACCCCCTTTGGCATGAGTAGCGCCACTCAACCGCTCACGATCACCAACACCGGCACCAACTCTCTTTTGCTCAGCCTGGTACTCAGTGGTGATTTCACCGAGAACGACAACTGCGGGAGTGTAGTTGCCGGGGGTGCGTTTTGCACAGTCAACATCGCATTTGCTCCTACGGGTTTGGGAGTTCGGAATGGCTCCCTGACGGTGGCGGGTAACGCCAAAACCAGTCCTGCAATCATTGCACTAACGGGCACGTCGACCGGTCCCAGCGTGGGACTATCCGCCTCGAGCCTGGCCTTTGGAAACCAACTCCAAGGCACGACCAGCGCTCCACAGGTTCTCTACATCAGTAACAGCGGGGATTCGCCCTTGCTCATCTCCAGCCTAACCGTGAGCGCGGGTTTCATACAGACGAACGCCTGCTCGGCGCCGGTAGCTCCGGGCGCTAGTTGCAGCGTCAGTGTGAGCTTTGCTCCAACCTCCACCGGCAGTTTCCTGGGGTCTCTGACCCTTGTGGACAACGCCCCGGGCACGCCCCAGACGGTTACCCTCACCGGGGCTAGCTACGTCTACCCCACTCCACAGATCAATCCTCCCCTGCAGCCCGCCTCAGCAGCGCCAGGTAGCGACGCGTTCATATTGGCGGTGAATGGATCGGGATTCCTTGACGTGTCTGTGGTGCAATGGAATCAAACACCGCTTCCTACCACGTTTGTCAGTGCCACCCAATTGACGGCGCAGGTGCCCGCTTCGGACGTAGCGGCAGCCGGCACGGCTTTGGTGAGCGTAATTAATCCTACTCCTGGCGGCGGGACCTCCAACGCTGTACCGTTTGAGATCACCACCTCCACGCCTAGCGTTGCATTCAACAAAACAGATTTCGCGGTCGGGCAATATCCGGAAGCCGTGGCCGAAGGAGACTTTAATAGTGACGGCAAGGTTGATCTGGCGATCACCAACTACGATTCAGGCACATTTTCCGTGCTCCTGGGCAAGGGAGACGGCACGTTTCAGGCTCACGTGGACTACGCCACGGGTGCGGGCCCCAATTCGGTGGTTGTGGCGGACTTTAACCACGACGGCAAGGCGGACCTGGCCGTTTCTGACAGCGGATGCCCCCCGGTTGGTGGCACTTGCGTGGGTGGGAGCATATCCATCCTTCTGGGCAACGGGGATGGGACGTTCCAGCCACCACTCACGCTAAGCCAAAGTTGGGTGGTCGCTACCCTCGCGGCTGGCGACTTCAACGGCGATGGCAAGGTTGACCTGGCGGTTTCCGAATATGGAGGCTCAGGCGGAACCATCGCCATCTTCCTGGGAAATGGTGACGGAACATTTCAAGCAGGGGCGCAATACCATATAGGCGTGCCGTTCTCTCAACCGCCTTCTTCCATCGTGATCGGGGATTTCAATCGCGACGGCAAGCTCGACTTGGTGGTAAACGACTGGGACTCCTCGAGCGACGTTGCAGTCCTTCTCGGAAACGGCGACGGGACATTCCAGAGCCCAGTAGAGTACCCGACCAGCCCATCTCCCCATGCGATTACCGCGGGTGACTTCAATGGAGATGGGATTCTTGACTTGGCCACGGCAAACTCCGGGGCAAACTCCGCCACAGACGCGAACACGGTTTCTGTCCTGCTCGGCAATGGGGATGGGACGTTCCAGACCCATGTGGACTATACCACCGGCATTGGTCCGAATTGGCTGACAGCAGCCGATCTTAACGGGAATGGCAAGCTCGATCTTGCCGTAACCGACTATAACGCCAACACGGTATCGGTTCTGTTAGGCAACGGCGATGGAACCTTCCAGCAGAACCAGGACTTCCCGACCGAGGTGGGGCCGGAGTGGATTGTGGCGGCAGACTTCAACGGCGACGGCCGCATGGATCTTGCCGTTGCCAATTCCCTGAGCAACAATCTGTCCGTGTTATTGCAGGTTCCTGTGTCTCCTTTGCCTCTTGTGAGTTTGTCGGCTAGTTCACTCAGCTTCGCGGCGCAAATGTCAGGAACCAGCAGCGCGGCGCAGGGTGTTACCCTGACCAACTCAGGCACTGCCGCGCTGGTCATTTCCGGCGTCACGGTAAGCGGGGATTTCTCCCAGACCAACACTTGCGGATCCAGCGTCAGCGCGGGCGCGAAGTGCATCATTTCGGTGACTTTCAAGCCGACGGCGGGGGGGACGAGGACCGGGACCCTGAGCATTGCTGACAATGCTGCGGGCAGTCCCCAAAGCGTGGGATTGAGCGGGACAGGCGAGGATTTCACCTTCACTGCAGCTTCAGGTTCTTCCACCTCGTCCACCGTCACGCCGGGTCAATCGGCAACTTACACGCTAAGCGTAGGCGGGCAGGGGGGAATGTCCGGGACGGTGACATTCACCTGCACGGGGGTTCCTTCCGAGGCTACCTGCACGACTTCGCCGAACCCGTTAACGGTGGGGAATTCCGCGACCAATGTCACGGTTAAGGTGACAACCACTGCTCCTACCATGGGCGTCCCGCGCTCTCGACCACTTCCTCCAACCCTACCCATCTCCCAGGGTTCGTGGAGGCTCGTCATGTTCGCCTTGCTTCTGGCCATGGTGGCATGGATGCTCGCGCGGCAGAACCCAATCGGGGCGAGCCGGCGCAACTCGGCACTGACCCTGCTCGCCTTGGCATTGTTGCTTGCACTGGCGCTGTCAGGATGTGGCGGGAGTGGAGGTTCGAGAAGTAACCCCGGTACGCCGGCGGGAACCTACACGCTGACGGTAACGGGCACCGCGGGTTCGGGTTCCTCGGCCTTGTCCCATAGTGCGACGCTCACCCTCATTGTGAGTTAATCAAAGCAAGACGCAGTAAACTCAAGCCCCACGGGTCTGAATTGCCCGAACAGGCCTTTTCCCGGTTGGCCTGGAGCATCTGGCGGCGGCTCGCAAGGCACTGCGGTGGGGTAGACGCCGATCCGGGTCATGGGACGTAACCCCGTGGGGATCTAAATGCGCACTTGCCGCCTCGTTGCCTTTAATTCTCAGCATTCGGCGGTTGCTTGCCCATGAGGTCGGCAATCCCAATCGGTGCACCCGAAGCGTTGATCCGCCGAAACATCACACGCGAGAATAGCTCCTCAGTAGTCGCCCAGCCTTTACTATTATAATAGGTGTCGATAACAGCCCAGCCCACCACTTTATTCGGATTTGGAACGATAAACGCCCATCCACACCTGAAACCAGCCCAAGAGGCGACCCAGTCGATGGGAAGCCGACTTTTCATTCCCAATCCATTCTGTGTGCCGAGCACCCATGATGCGCACAGGAGCGCTTGGGGAAAACTTGCTCTGCTGCCGGGACCACTTCGCGGTCGATCCAGCACGGCGAGGTGTTGCCGCAGACAGCACCCCTGGGAACTGTTCCGCTACTTGAACTGTCCCGGATAGTCCTATTGCGTTGACTTGCCAGTGCACGCGGCGTATGCTGGTCGCAATCGAAGTTCGCGTCATCTTGGTGTGAGGTAATCGCCTCATGGTCGGCCAGACCGTTTCCCACTACCGCATTTTGGAGAAGCTCGGTGGCGGGGGCATGGGTGTCGTCTATAAGGCCGAAGACACCAAGCTCGGCCGCTTCGTGGCGCTCAAATTCCTGCCTGAAGAGCTTTCCGGGGATCGCCAAGCGCTGGAACGATTCCAGCGGGAGGCCCGCGCCGCCTCGGCGCTCAACCACCCCAACATCTGCACGATCTACGACATTGATGAGCACGAAGGCCAGCCCTTCATCGCTATGGAATTGCTCGAAGGGCAGACCCTCAAGCAGCGGCTAGAGGTAACGGCGGGTTTACCCCGCCAGCCCGAACGTGGCGGCACAAAGCCGCCTCTACGAACGGTTGAATTGCTGGACCTGGCCATCCAGATTGCCGACGCTCTCGACGCGGCGCACGCCAAGGGCATCACCCATCGGGACATCAAGCCCGCGAACATCTTCGTGACCCAGCGCGGGCAGGCGAAGGTCCTGGACTTCGGCCTGGCCAAGCTGGCGCCAAAGGCCAGGCGGGTGGCGGAAGCCGTGGGAGCCTCTGCGCTGCCCACCGCCTCCATCGAGCCCGAGCAGCTCACCAGCCCTGGTGTGGCGATGGGCACGGTGGCCTACATGTCGCCGGAGCAGGCGCGGGGCGAAGAGCTCGACGCACGGACGGACCTGTTCAGTTTCGGCGCAGTGCTCTACGAGATGGCGACAGGCAGGCAGCCCTTCACGGGCAACACTTCCGCAATGATTTTCACGGCCATCCTGACCCAGGCCCCGACCCCACCGGTGCGGCTGAATCCCGACTGCCCGGCGGAGTTGGAACGCATCATCAACAAGGCGCTTGAGAAAGACCGAGGCCTGCGCTGCCAGAGCGCCGCCGAGCTATGCGCCGACCTGAAGCGCCTGAAGCGCGATACGGACTCAGGGCGTGCGCCAGCAGCAAGCGGAGCCCCCCAAGTTCCTGTGGCGGGCAGGAAACTCTGGAAGGCCCTTGTTCCCGCTGCCCTGATACTTGTCGCTGCTGCCGTCGGCGGGACGCTCTACTTCCGCTCCCGCCAGGCCATGATCCCCCTGACCGACAAGGACACCATCGTCCTCTCCGATTTCGACAACAAGACCGGTGACACCGTATTTGACGACACGCTGAAGCAGGGGCTCTCGGTGCAGCTTGAGCAATCGCCCTTTCTCGCCCTGGTTTCCGAACGCAGGGTAAATGAGACATTGAAGCTGATGGGGCGTCCCGCCGGCGACCGGTTGACGCCGGAGGTCACACACGAGGTCTGCCAGCGCACGGGCAGCAAGGCCATGCTGGCCGGCTCGATTGCGGGGCTGGGCAGCCAGTACGTGATTGGCCTGAAGGCGGTGAACTGCGACACGGGCGACGTGCTGGCCGAGGCGCAGGAGCAGGCGGCGGGCAAGGAAGCGGTGCTCAAGGCTCTGGACAACGCGGCGGTCAGCTTGCGGAGCAGGCTGGGCGAGTCGCTCAGCTTGGTGGAGAAATACGCCACGCCGGTGGCGGAAGCGACCACGCCATCCCTGGAGGCGCTGAAAGCCTACAGCCTGGGAGTAAAGACGCGCTATGCGAAAGGGGGCACAGCCGCGCTGCCGTTTTTCAAACGGGCGGTGGAACTCGACCCGAATTTTGCCATGGCCTACTCCTGGATTTCGGTGGTTTACTTCAACCTCAACGAAGTGGGGCGAGGGGCCGAAAATGGACGCAAGGCTTACGAGCTGCGGGAGAGGGTAAGCGAACGGGAGCGGTTGTTGATCGAGGGGGACT